>OGJI01000779.1_pt1 | contig 39937 bp, 28 predicted proteins | sample 1572031 | NCBI WGS metagenome assembly OGJI01 (sample SAMEA2582119, study PRJEB24529) | metagenome | biome: Human gut stool | place: China | collected 2011
CGTTCTGGTTCCGCTTCATCTACAAGTACAGCTATATGCTGGAGATAGAGAACTATGGAAGTGTGAAGATGATTATAGGTCGGGATTATGAAACTTTCAGCGGTCTGATGCTTGAACGTTACTTTAAACGTGTACTGATAGAACGGCAAGTCTATACGCGTATCGGAGGCTGGTGGGACCGCAAGGGTGAGAACGAAATAGACATAGTAGCTGAAAACGAACTGGACGATACGGCGACATTTTTCGAAGTCAAACGCAAGGCCGAAAATATCGACATGGAAAAACTGGAAGCGAAAGCAGCCGCTTTCATGCGTGCAACGGGAGAGTTCAAAGGTTATTCCCTGTCATACAAAGGGTTGTCAATGACTGATATGTAGCAATACATATCGGCATAACGTACTAACAGAAGTCACAGATTTAAAAGAACGGGAAGCGAGGGACATACCCTCACTTACCGTTTTTTTCCAAATACTCCTTCATCGCCTCATTTACAATGTCTCTCAATGACATATTCTTCTCAATAGCAAGGAATTTCATACGCGTATGAACACTCTTGTCGATAACGAAATTGCAATGTACCGCAGGCTCTTTTTCAGTTTTAAGTGGTGTGGCTTCCTTCTTTTGCGGAGATTTCTTCGTGGATGACAGCAATCCGTCCAGTCCGCTTTTCATACTGTCTTTCAATAAATCACTCTTGCCCATATTGTCTTATTTTAATTTCAAAACCTCTTGTGCTAAAGCCATATAATCTTTGGCTCCATTGCAGTTCTTATTGTACTCAAAGACGTTCTTTCCCTTTATAGGAGCTTCGGCCAGTGCCACATTGTCCCGTACAATCGTTTTGAACACTTTGTCACAGAAAGAGTCATTGATAATTTCAGCTACGCTCTTGTTGAGTGTCTTGCGCTTGTCAAACTGGGTAATAACAATGCCACCAATACTCAGGTTCGGGTTCAGGCGTTCCTTGACAATCTCAATTACGCTTGTAATCTTCGCCATTCCGCGCATGGCGAGGAATTGTGCCTGCACCGGAATAATCAGAAAGTCCGCTGTGGTAAGGGCATTGAGTGTCAGCAAGCCCAGTGAAGGTGGACAGTCAATCAGGATGTAGTCAAACTTCCGACTGTCAAGCAATTTCGCAATCAGGCCTTTCAGTATCAACTCACGTCCCGGCTCGTTTATCAGTTCGGATTCTGCCGCCGACAGGTCGAGACAGGACGGCACAACAGCAAGTCCGTTCTCCAGTTCGATAACCGGTAAGGGATATTCACCTCTCATTGCCCCATACACCGTTTGTTCTTCCTCAATTGAGAGACCACACGATTCTGTAAGATTTGCCTGCCCGTCCATGTCGATAGCCAGTACACGCTTTTTCTTCTGTCGCAAAGCAGCGGCAAGATTGATGGTGGTAGTTGTCTTGCCAACCCCACCCTTATGATTCAAAACAGCTATAATTTTTGTCATAATTTGATGTCTTTATATGCGATACAAAGATAATACTATTCTTAGTAAATACTATAATTAGTATATACTATTTTACTAAAAAAAGTATTTTAGTATTTACTACTATACTAAAATACTAATAAACTAAATGTAGTAAGTACTACTTTCAGTAATAGCTAACTTACTAACTTCCTACTTTACTATAATTAGTAAATACTACATTTAGTATTTGTTGTTGTTCAATACTATATGCACATCATCAGAACGGCAAGTCTTCCTTGTCCTCTTGCGGCATAGCTACCGGTGGTACAGGTGCATTGCTTGCGGCATCCGTCGGACTCTCTGCTTCTGAAGTTGTACCCTCACGCTTTCCGGTATTGATGAACTCCAATGCGTCTGCCGTAATGGATAGTTGAATCTGACAGTTTTCATCCTTATCCTTCCACAGTGAAGCCGAAAGTGTCCCTTCAATGAGCAGTAACCGTCCTTTGGTAAGATATTCGGATAGTCGAATATGGTTCTCTTTCTTACTCCGTACCCTTACCCAAGTAGTGATGCTGTTTCCATGTGAATAGTCATCTACCGCAATATCAAATGCAATGAATGAACCGTGTGCTCCAGTAATAACCTGGCAATCCTTGCCAATGCGACCAATTGTGTGAACGTATAACATAATAAATTCTTTTTGTGGCAGGTGGTTAATCCTACCGTTACCTTAGTTTATAAATATTCTTTATTTCCCTCTGTTTGGCCTGTTTGCGACCTCCGGGATGATTTTTTCTGCATCCAAAGGCGGCAGGAACAATCTGGCAAGGCTGAAGAGGAAAAATACGCTCACCAGCGGAGAGGAAGATTTTTGCGCTTCACTTGCGGCTGAATGCCGGCATTGACATGACTGGGACTGGCGATTACCTTTGCGGAAAAATTCAATCCACGGCAGGTTGCACGGCAGCAGAAAAGCGATAAATAGAAGTATATAAAAAAGGAATAGAAAACGCTAAAGCAGGGAATAATAAAACAGGAGAACGGACATGCAGGACTAAGATCCAAAGACTACCTTGAAACTGTGAATAGTGATATAGTTATATCATTCCGCAATTTCAAGTCTGTTCGTGTACCCTTTGAAAAATAACTTGACGCACTTTATGTAACGCGCTACACAAAGCGTGTCAGATTTTTCTTGTAGCAGGCTATCAGTCCTTATACAAAGGGATATAGAAAAAAATTATAAAAGTAACCGACAATAGCTAACGTCAAATACCCCTTGCTCCAATGACCTGATTAGACTATTAAGTCCATCACTTATATGTTCATGGATACACACGACGGCCATACAGATAATGACCGCTATTAATACAAAGTATCCGGATAGGGATTTACGCAGCAATGGAGCTTTGCGAATATTTTATGGTATTCTACTTATCAATATGATATGTACTATAAATAAAATTTTTAGCTTTCCTTTGAAAGTTCTCGTGAATTTCTATGGCTATTTGAAAGTAACATTTTTAAGTCATTTTTATTGATGCCCATGTATTTACATATTTTAAACTCACTTATGCCGTCTGATAACATTTCTTGAGCTGCTTTTCTATTCCTTTCATACGCTTCCAGTTTGTCAAAAATGGCATCTGTTAGAAAATCTATCCATTCGAAAAAGACCTTTTCCCCTTCTTGAGTACTAAAATCTATTGTACAGGTTTTCGCACACCTCCTATGAAGTATCAGATAATAAATTCCTCCAATCAGATTCGCCATAATAGCTTTAATATTGATTTTCGCCGGTTTAAACAGATTGTCATAAAACGCAATCAAATTTAGATTCATAATATCCCGTGTTTCTGCTGTTCTCTTTGTCGTTTCATTAATAACCGACATTTCATAAAGTAACAACTTTTGCATTACAGTGTTATCAGACAAGTTCCTATAAAGGGTCTTGAATGTTTCCGCAAAAAACTTTTTAGGTCCCAATATGTTCAGGCTGGAAACGTCAATAGTATCATTGATCCAGAAATCATACTGCTTGGCAAGCCTGTCGTAAAGGTTTTCCATTGAGCCGTATCTTCTATAAAACACATTAGCTTCTATGTTTGCAGCTTTCATCAATGCACTCAAATTGACATTACCAAAACCATATTCAGCTACAAGCTTTTCAAGTTCGGATATTACCTCCTTGTCTATTTGTTCATTTGTCCTCCTATTTCGAGCTTTCTTTTCTTTCTGTTTCACTATTATATAGTATGTTATAAAAATAAATCTGCAAAAATCAGTAAAAGGAAATATTTTTATTTTAGCTTTCGATAAACTTCTTCTTTTCTGAATTGACGATAATATCCCAAGGTAGGCTGTAAGTATTTATACAGCTATTCCATTCTCTTTTCATTTGTTTTGATATAGAGCAATTGGGTCTGTTGCAAATATACATTTTTATGCTTTACAAACAATAGACAGAATATAAAAACTACGTTTACCAATAAATTTGCATTTCAATAATAGACGTATTAATTTACTTATTTATTGCTATATTATAGGAAAATCTCCAATTTGAAAAAAGAACACTCACTACACGAAGAAAACTTGCTGCACATCTACATTAAATCCCTGATAGTTTCCGGTTGCGATAAGAGAAGTCAATTTAAATGAGACCCTAATGATTTCATATAAAGAAAACTTCATGTTGGATTATTCATGTGAGAATTATAAGAATGAAGAAGCATTATATATCGAAAAATGAAACTCTATTTTTTCTTTGAAAGAGGATGTATTACGTTTTATATTCACTGTGTAATGACATCTTATTATTTTGTTGAGAAGTGTTCTTTTACAAAGAATTTCGAAAAGGATAATACATCATCAAAATCATAGAACATATTATAAGTTACGGCTACTAAATAATCAGCTTCCACAAAAACAAGACACATAACAGGAGCCTCTGATATAATATCAATAATCGCATAGTCCTGTTTTTTTAATTCTTCTATTTTTGAGGTTATGGGGGCATGACTCTTTATATTAGATAGAATATTGATTTCTATAGAGTAATATTGTATATTTTTCTTTGATTTATTTGGGACTTTAATGAGATAATGCTTACAACAATATCCGATCTTAGCCAACTCTGTCTGTTCGTTCACATTATTACAAAAAGCGTTTAAAATAGGAGAGATTATGTATTTATGAGACGAGACAAATAAAGCAGTATCTTTGGAATTAGTATCCTCATAGACAATATTATTATCCCAACAATAATTGAAATTTTCAAGTACCTTATATGAAAACTTATCAGATATACTATCGCTACAGATTGCAACAGCATGAAGATATGCACACATACAAAATATAGTACATAGTATATATTTTATGTTACACATAAATCTTATCTCCTTTTTATACTAACTTCTTTATAAAAATTCGCTTTAATATTGGGTGGAGTAGCATATTCAATTTCTATATAAAGTTTTTTATAAAAAACTAATTCAGAAATTGCACTATCCGCATCAACTTGAGTTGACCCCGATAATTCTTTTACTTGATCTTTAAACTCACTAAAACTTCCTATTATTTCAACGCACCCTGCTGCTCCCCATCCAATATGAGTAAGATCTTCAGGACCAGCGTGAATGTAAAAAGTTCCTTTTAGAACTATTGCACCATTATGTTGAGAATATGTATTATGTACCTCATAGGCTTTTTTATATTCTGGTGCAGGCTGCCTATTGAGCTTATGCAAGCCACTATTAACCCATCCAATTGTTTTATAAGAACTAAAATTTGGTGGGTTATAATACGGCATGAAGCGTAATGCTTTCCATGTATATTTTACACTTTGACCTTTATCATCAGTACCTTTGATATAGACATAATATACAGGGACTCCATAGAGCTCTATTTTGCTATTCTTATCCATATCACTGCATGGATAAGATTTTGCATAATAGGTATCCCCAGTTTTTGTACCAGAAATAATAATATCCACATCTCGGAGTTTCATATAAGTAAAGATTTCAATAATAAGACATATAATTTCAGCAACACATGACCCTGATAAATGATTTACAGATGGGCATAACTATGCCCATCTGTAAATTTAAAATTATTCAATACTATTCTTGATGATATTCGCTTTCCCAAATAGCATCTTCCGGATTATCGCCTTTATGACCGGCAAGCTGTATCACGAAGCTTTTTGCCGGGAAATACGGTGTGATGTGGATGTCAAGAAGCACACGGTCTTTCTGATTCGGGTCTTGTTCAATCTTCATAACCTTGAAGCGTTCGATGAGTTTGTTCGGTCCCATTACACTATCGAGGAATTTCACAACCTGACCACGTAAATCTGCTTCCGTGCGAGTAGTCCAATTTTCAAATGCCCGACGGTTCAGGAAGTCAATCAGTACCTTCGTTATATAGTCGAATACACGAACTACGGAGTAGGTCTGCAAGCCAAGATTATCTCCATTAAATAATGTCTTGGCGGAGAAAGCCATAACCTTGCTGTACTCGTTCACCATCGGCACAAGACCCATACGTTCAAGCTCGGAAATCTCGCTCTTGCGAAGGTCGAAGCGTACACTTTCTACTTCATTAAGTCCACCAAATTTCTTTCCGGCTACTACCTGAGACATTAAGGTGTTGTATATTTTTCCGGCAAGTGAAGAAGATGGCGGAATATAAAGATTTTCTTCTTCTCCAACGCTTTCCTCTCTTTGACGACCAAGCAACCAGTTACAGGTCATAATAGTATTCGATTTGAACACATCTCCACTCGTATGATTGGCATTGAAGAATATATCTACTACATCGTCCGGAGTTTCGAGGTCTTGGAAGTCTGTAACAAGAAAAACCTTGTTCTCGTATGCCATTTTAGACCACTTATCCAAAATGGCATTTGAGCCTATATATCCAGGAACGACAAGCAAGGAGTAGTTGCGACGCAGGTCAAGACGGTCAAAATTCTGTTTGAGTTCGTTGCTAATGTGGTCAGCGAAAATGGTATTGTCCAAATCCTGAAGCTGCTCCATGGTCGCATTGACAATGGTGACATTCTTCACCTTATCACTTTCCGTGTTCTTGTAAAAGAACGCAATAGTGCGATATGCGCTTTCAAGTTCCCGTGTCCTGGCAAGAGCATTCTTCAAGTTATGATTAAGAAGGTTCTCGGCGTTTTCTGCGGTTTCTTTGGCCTTGTCCCGCATTTGTTCGGCAGTGTCATTCTCACGTAAGAGTTTGAGCCATACGCTTAAGCGATTAACCAAGGCCTTACGTTCATTTTCCCACTGTTCATCCGTGAGGAAGATGTTGCGACGGGCCTTTCGTGCCGGATTAAGATTGGAATACCCATCTATGATATTTTCAAGAAAAGCGAAGCCACCAAATTCTTTGAGTTTGTCTATTGCCGATGCAGATGACTTTTGCGCCTGTTGTGATACGACTTTCTGTGAGGTTGTCGTACTGGCTGTCTGTTGTTGAGTTTCCTGCTTCATCTTAGTAAAAGATTAAAGTTCTACTTTCTTTTGATTTGCCAGAATCTCCTCGATTGATGATTCAATCACGTCCATAATGGCATTTTTGACTTCCGGATTTTCAAGTGCTTTCTGTAAAGCGCGGTTGGAAGTAAGCTGGCGAGTTATTCTGACACCCTGCTCTTTCTCAATGTCAAGTTTACTCAAGAAATCACTCTTCTCTTTAATCTTCTTGGCTCCGAAGTCTCCAAGTCCGGTGAATGTCATGATTTCCTTGATTTCATTACCTTCCGCATCCACGTGGCATAAGTCAACTGTTGGTTCAAAACGTTGGAACACATCTTCAATGGTTTCCAAACCATACACGCTTTCCGGAGCCGCAGGAGCTTCATCTGTCAGTTTTTGAACTATCAAAGTTCGGTTGGAGGGGATTTCCGCGATGGATTCGTTCGCATCGACTTTTACTTCGTTGCCTCCAATTCCATAATTGTAGATTGCCATAGAATTTACTTTTTAATATCATACTTTTTTTATAGCTCTCTTTTGGTTTTGTGACCGTGCGCAATATATGAATTATTTCTGAAACCATCAAATTTTTAGGAGCATTTTATTGGCATCTAACAAGGAAAAGAGTATATTTGCGAAATAGAATAAAATAAAAGAATAGTATGACTTACCTGAAAATGCCATTACAATTGCAATCGGCTGTTGCCAAGAAATTGCAAAGGTGTTCCTATCAGGAATCGATAGCCCAACACATCATGCTACTGATTCTTTCTCACCATGGGGAAGTTATCGGCCGAGAAGACTTTGGTTCCATGATATGGGACCTTGAGTTCAACCAACTTGTGAAAATCAGCGATTGGGAGGAAGGAGTAAAAAACTCCTTAATAAAAACGATAGAGAAATATGAAAAGAGACTACGGAATGTAGATGTGAACGTTACCCTTTTGGAAATAGAAGAAGAAAATATAGATAAAGTATCTCATATCCGAAGAAAGGCACAAATAACGGTGACCGGAATAATGGATAGAACCAACGAGAAATTCAGTTTTAACACCTCATTATATATAAGCCCTTTATCACAATAATCGAACTATGTCAGACAAGAAACAAATTGCAATAAAGGAACGAATATTAAAGCAGGCTATGGAGTTTTGGGGTGTATCCGATATACGCGATATGGACCCCGTGATAGATTTGCTGCTTGAAGTTTTTGCCCATGAGTCCAACAAGCTGCATCAAGAAATAGATCAGTCCGATTCACGGATACTTCACCGCCTGTCCAGAATACTCATAGGAAACAAATGGTCGCTGCCAAAGCCGGCCCATGCGCTTATGACTATTACCCCCAATCATGGGGAATGTTGCGAACTTGATGCCGAAGATCACTTTTATGCAGAGAAAAACATATTTGGCAAAGGGGATATTCAAGTCTTTATAACCCCTTTGTTTTCCTATAAACTGGTTGATGCAAAAGTCAAAGCAATCGCATACAACGATAGTATAAGGCATTCAACCGATAGCTTTAGCACTCCAACACGCTTCCTTGGCCCTAAAAACCGGATAGCGGATTATTGCGTCTGGGTCGGGCTGGATGTGTCTAAAGAAGTCCTGCAAAACATGGACTCTGTAATGTTTTGTATCAAGCCTTCCGATATGGGGTTACTTCCGTTTATGAATATGGCTTTCTTCTATGACTGCACAGGAAACCGATTGAATGCAAAAACAGGCCTTCATGTTGAAGATCCATATAGTAATGCGCACTACTTTGATGAAATCCGCGATTTTTATAGTGACCTATATTTTAATGTGAGTATAAAAGATGCTTCCAAAGAGAAACATACCTACCGAGAAATGTTTCCCGGTTATGTGGCCGACTGCGAGGTCCCAGATGACTCTGAGAATCTCTTTTGGGTCAAGATAGTCTTTCCGGAAATATTCACGAAAGAAAGTCTTGAAAATCTGGAAGTATATTTGAACACATTTCCGGTTGTAAACAGACAAATCGTTTACAAACAGCATAATTTCCGTTCCACCGGACGAATTATACCCCTGAAATGTCCGGGCCGTACACAATTCTTGAACATACGCTCGTTTCAAGACAACACAGGCCGGGAATATGTAAACCGACTGAACCAGTATGAGGAAAATCCGACAGGTATATTCAGCCTGTATTTTGGCGACCTTGAACGATTTGATTCGGACAGTGCCCGCTCATTAATTTCAAAAGTGTTACAATTAATGAAAGAAGACGGGAGTGCTTTTGCTTCAATGAATCCGGATGCACTTTCGACGCAGCTCAAAGAGTTGTTCAACAAGATAAATGATATAGAGAAAGGATTGGAGGCCACGCTAAAAGGAGATAACAAAATAAAGGCCTTTGTTTTAAGTGTCCCCCAAAAGGATGCGACCAATGCCGAGATAAAATATTGGGTGACTTCCGGATCTTTGGCGAACGGTTTCAATGAACGCACACTGATACAACAATTCAACATAGAAAAATATGACGCTTCAGGCATCATGTTGCGCACTTGTATGCAAGGAGGAACAACGCATGATAGCGAACAGGAACTTATTAATAGTTTAAGGTATGGTCTGTTGTCCCGGGAACGGATTATATCTAAAGAAGACATCAAAAGCTACTTGTTGCACAAGCTGGGAAAACATGTTGAATCAGTCGAAGTCGGTAATGGCGTGACTATATCTCCTGACAGCAAAAAAGGATTAATCAGAGTGACAGAGGTCAAGATAAAGTTTGGACAATTTGATAAAGATGAAATTCCCAATCTGGAAGAATTGGCCCATTATCTTGAAAAAGATTTGACTGAACGCTCTGTATGTAATTCAAACTATAAAATCAAATTCGTATGAATGATAGCAATTATAGCCCAAGTTTGGTGTCTGCCCTTAAGATAGCAAGAGGAATGGCACTTCAAGACAAGCATAACACGTTCGGCGTGTCACATCTTGTCATGGCCATGTTTGCAGAAAACACGGGTCTAAAGGAAATTTTATCCTCGATGCAGAAGGATGTCGGCTACATAATGGAATGGTTTGACACCCACCGCGAAATGTATAGGTCCAGTGGTACTTCCACAGAAGAAGTGGAACCTGATGAAGAACTGTCAAAGGTTTTGGATGAATCCGAACGGTCTAAAATTAAATTAGGAGCGGATTCCATAGACTCCATCTGTGTGTTTACCGCCATATTGCGTGAAGGTGTCGTGTATTCGCATCAGCAGATAGAGATGCTGGATGTTTCGGAAGATGACATATTGTCCCACTACAATGCCCTTACCCCGTTGCATTCTTATCAAGGAGAGGAAATGCAGATAACAGCAAGCGTTCCTTATGCCGACAACCTAAAAAAGCAAGAAACCATCAATGCCGGTGGCTTTGTCGTCGGTAGGGAAAAAGAGGTCCGTACTATTTTAGAATGCCTCGAACGCTCAGAGAACAAGGGCATACTGATTGTCGGTGAATCCGGTATCGGGAAGAGTTCCATCATTAACGCCTTTGTCAAAGATATCTGTGAGAATGAAGACGAGATGTTAAAGCAAATATCTATTGTCGGACTCAATACGGCAAAACTGCTCGCATCAACCTCGTCTGAAACGGAGATAGCACAAAAAGTTGTCAATCTGATGCACAAGCTCAACCAATTGGAACAAGCTGTGCTGGTGATTGATGATTTACAGGTCCTTTTGGAGAACAGCGTATCAGGCAAAGCATCCACACTTATCAACATATTAAGTGCGCAAATCAGCGAGGGAGCCGCAAATCTTGTTCTCACACTCACGAACGATTCTTACCGGAAGAACATCGAAAAGCATCCGATAGAAGGGCGTCTTGATATCATAAAGATTGAAGAACTGGATACGGCTACACTTGAAAGTGCCATACAATTACATAAAAAAAGGATTGAAAACTATTACGAGCTGAGAATTTCAGATGCGTGTATTAAAGATTCAATCGCACTCTCCAAACGATATTTTAAGGAACGCAGCCTGCCATATGCCGCCATCGACCTGCTTGACAGAACCGCTGCTGCCGTCCGGCTATGCAATAAGAATGCACGAGCCAGTGTATCTGATTTGGAAGCGGATTTTGAGGAAATAAAGAGTCTCGACGAAAAAATATCTGAAGGGCCGCTTTACTTACTATACCGTTCTGTATTCAGCAAAATCAGTGTCGTATTGACCACCAAACTGTCAGACAACTATGTATGGGATAAAGAAGATGACATCGCGATAAAAGCAGGACGTTTGTCGGGCATCATCAAAGAATTAAAGGCACTATCCGACCAGTCTATTGAAGAGATACGCTCTTCGGAAATAGAGGCGATTGTAGCGGAGTGCACCAATATACCTATCGGAAAAATACAAGCCCGCGAGAAGGATCGACTTTTGAGCATCGAGAGCAAATTGCAAGAACGGGTCAAAGGACAGAACCGGGCCATTACGACTTTATCAGATGCCATTATAGAATCACGCAGCGGACTGAGTGACCCCAAGAAGCCTATAGGTTCATTCTTCTTCCTTGGCCCTACCGGAACGGGAAAAACAGAACTCACAAAATCACTGGCCGAGTTACTGTTTGATGACGAATCAGCCATGATCAGATTTGACATGTCCGAGTTCAAGGAAGAACATTCGGCTGCATTGCTGTATGGTGCACCTCCGGGATATGTAGGATATGAGGAAGGTGGTTTACTGGTCACTCAAATCAGACAGAAACCTTATTCGGTAGTGTTATTCGATGAGATTGAGAAAGCCCATAGCAGCGTTTATGATGTTTTCCTGCAAATGATGGATGAAGGCAAGATACATGATAAACTGGGCCGGGAAGGAGATTTTTCAAATTCCATAATCATTTTCACCTCCAATATCGGAAGCCAGTGGATTGTGGAACAAATACAATCCGGACATACTCCTGATTCCGGAAAGCTCATCGAGGTTATGGCACAGTATTTCCGACCTGAATTTTTGGGACGTCTCACCGAGGTGGTTCCGTTTGCGCCAATAGATGAAAATGTCGCCAAACAGATATTCAACCTCCATTTTGGAAGATTGCAAGAACAACTGATGAAACAGAAAAACATCCAGTTGAATTTGTCGGATGAAGCATTGCAACATCTGGCAAACAAAGGGTATTCTCCCAAATACGGCGCACGTCCGATAGCAGGAGTCATAAGAACTTATATCAAGAAGTCCGTATCTCGTCTGATTGTCTCTGAGCAAATCAAGTCGGGTGACAACATCGTCATAAACTATCGAAACGGTGAACTGATATGGGAACAATGTTAGCGCAAAAGAAACCCTTGGAAAGCATCCAACGCAGTCAGGCAATAAATTTTGTCGCAGAAATCTTTTATGATGAACTTCAATTTATTCTTGACCGGCGGCTGTTGGACCATACTATGGTTAATTGCCATGGTATGAACAGTCGTGTGAAATCCAGAGATGTATTAAGTGTTTCGGTACAGCATATCGCGGCGACAAATGCCGACAAAGAATATATATTGCTGAATCTGGCAAGAAACAGCATCTATCATCAATTGCCGGAATTACTATTTCATCCATTGGTGCTTAGCACACCGGGCATGAGCAACAAGGAGATAGTTGAAGCCATCCGAGCCAATGAAAAACAGGATAAAGAGCTTATACAATTCTTTGCACCCTTTGATACAGAGTTTTTCAAAGAAAAGGTCCGTATCAATAACCGCCATCTGAATTTCTTTTCAGACCCGGACTCCAAGAAGAACTTCATCAAGATGATTGAAGTTATGGAAAATGTCGAACTATCCATTACTTCCCATCAGAAATATAAGCTGTTCCTATTCCTCTGCAATGCAGAACGGTATAAAGAGAACCTGCCTGCTATCGAGCAACTGCTTCTTATCGTTTTGGGATTGAAGGTGAAACTGCGACTGGAAGTCCATGAGATTGATGAAACGGTTTACCTTTCCGTCGGTTCCGGATGTGTCGGACAGACATTAGGCCTTAATGGTCTAATGATAAGCGAAACCGATGATTTGACGGCGACAATCATCCTTGATACTCCGACAGATGACTATGAGGAGGTAAAAACGCATCTATCCAATGTCCGCCGGATACTTGAATTTTTCATCCTTTCAACAAGAAATATCGAAGTTGATTATCTGGTACGTGGAGAAACGGATTTTATACTCGGAGAAAACCGATTAGGATATAATATGAACTTATGAAAAATCTAATAATATGAAGATATTGCTATATTTCTTTGCACGTTATTTATTGGCTCCATTATTTGTAGCCGTGATGATATTTGTCTTGACCGGAATAAAAACGATCAAGAGCAAACTTAGCCTGAAGAAATTAATCATATTCATTCTTCTGGCTTCCATTGCCGTCGCTTTACCCAGCCTGTTCGGTTTCCTAAAAAACGAATACGTCTGGGGAGGCTTGACATTCACGATATTGTCCTATATCCTCCTTGGAGCATTGTTCTGCAAACTGTCAACCTCCGATTTGTTCGGAGCAATCGGTATTGGCAGTTCCCGAACAGCGGTCATTCTCACTCTAACCACAATATGCGCTTTAGGCGGATGGTGCTACTATCTGCTGTTTGAACTGATAAGCAAGCTACCTTATTCGCTATGGAACACAACAAATATCCTATGGTTTGCAATCCCATATCTGATTATGTACAGCAGAACCCTGTTCCTGGACATCCCGCACCCGATATATACCCCATGGGAATTGAGCTATGGTACCTTTGACCGGAAATATTGGGACAACATAGACAACTTCGGCTTCCGAACGGTCAAAGTCAAAATCAAACGGAATATAAAAGACCCGACATACGCTTCGTTGGTTGTCCGCCTGCCCAATGAAATATCTCTTGGGAATTGGTTCAATTGGGTTATCGAAGACCAAAACAGGCGTTTCCCCCAAAACAAGATTGAAACAGAGAAGGAAGATATGCAAATCGGATGGATGTTCTATACCTCAAAATGGTTTAACTTCCCGTTGTTCATAAGAATACTTGACCCCACTCTGACGAGTGAGAGCAATAAGATTAAGAATAATCAAACGATATATATCCGGCGTGTACAAGTAGAAACAAAAACATCATAATATATGAAAACACTAACATATTTGCCTGTAAACTGGGTCAATGGTCTGAAGCTGACCAGTCAGCATTTCTTTGCAAACCAATATTGCCAAACGGAAGCTCTCAACCGCGAAGCAGGAAGGAGTCTGACCAGTTATAACTATGGTCTTGGAGAGGTCCTTGAAGGGATAGGTGACAATCTTGAAATAGAGATTTCAGGTGATACCATGTCCACTCTCTGTGTCCGCCTGAAAAGCTGCAACGCTATCACCAAAGGCGGTCTGCCCATCGTTTATTACGACGGTTTATACGGGGATGAGAAACCCTGTGCAACCATTTCAGAATCCGGTCTGCAAGCCGAGGACAGCGAGTATATGGTACTAATATCCGTAGATCCGTATCACTTGATACCTGTCGGTGAACCGGACCCGGAAGAGGTGCCTTTGCATCACCCGTATGTCTTGCCGAGCATAAAACTCCATATCGTTCCCAAAAACCAAGTCAACAAATCTTTCTACAGCCAGAATTTTTTGCTGGTGGCAGAGGTATGCAGACAAGGGAATACCTATAAAATCAATCATCAATATATTCCACCGGTACAACATTCCGCTTGCCACGATGGGATTAAAACATTCATTTCCCAATTGGCACGTACCCTACAGTCGATAAAAGAAGACGTGAAACTCATTTACAGCAGGAATGTTGCTGACAAGCGTAGAGATACGCTTGCCAATAATACATTTGAGCTGTGTAAGGCTTTCTCGGCCTTTTACAACTCAAGAATCTTCTTTATCGAACAAATCGCCTTAGAGCAACCGCCGATATATCTTGTGCAGGCCGTGAATGAGCTTGCAAACGGTCTGAACTCCGCTCTTCAAAGTCTTTCCGAAACGGAAAGAGAACAATTGCTCCAATACTTCTATGAGTGGACCAATGTCACACCCTCTGAATTTATCACGAAGATAGAGAGCCTAACCAAGCTTATGTATGACCATACCAATATAAACCAATCATTGCAGACGGCAGGGGCATTTGTGACACTGCTCAGCAATATGTTCCACAAAATGAGTGAACTGGAATACATCGGAATGGTTCGTGAGAATATTATAGTAGGAGACGAAAGTCACGAAACAATAGAGGCTCAAAAGAAACGATCATGGTCGTTTATAGGTTGAGCGATTAAATCATAGCAAGTATGGAAGCAGAAAACAAAAAAGCTCGTTTGAAAGCGAAGCTCCGATTTACTTTGGTATTCGCTATCGCACTGATTGTGACCACAACCGGAGGTATCGTAACGATTGTGACTGCACAAAAAGGAATATCCCTTCTTGAAAGCAAGAAGGCCGAATATGACAATGTGTTCAAGAAACAGGCAGAACTTAACTTCCAGATAGAAGAATTGTTCCGGGACTTGAACAATCTGAAGACCAAGCGGCGAAATTCGAGTGAACACAAGCACATGCAAAAATTGATAACCAAAAAACGGTTATTAATGGAAAATGACATTGCAATGCAGGCCGATAAAAGCAAGTACGAAGTGTATAAAGCTATGCTTGAACAGATCCGTGTCATCCAATCATCAATGGATGACCTTGACCGCGAAAGCAAAAAGCGTGAAAGCAACATGGAGCAACTTGAAAAGTGTAGAATCAAATATCAGGAATTAACCAAGAATAAACTGACGAAGCCATGACAAAAGACGAAATGCTATGGGGAAACATCCGTTTCCTCCTGCTGCTGATTTTCTCAGTAGCCGCAATTTATATCATACTTTGCCGGTATATACTCAACGTACCGACAGAGGACAGTTCGGAGTTGATAAACGAAATCAACCATTCCGAACGCATTTTTGAAATCCAGCATACACATATGCAGCAAGCGCAGAACATCTGGAATGAGATTGACTCTCTGGACTTCAACATTCATCAAGTACAAAAGATGGACGAGGTGAAGGATGGGATTTACCAATTGCAGCATATATACAAGGAAAACAATATGAATACGAAATTCCTTTTCGGCGTGTTGTCCTCCAGAATGCTTAAATGCCAATTCGACATAAAAGAGGAATTGAACAGTCTGGTACATAACAATGCACTGATTGAACGGGATTTGGAAGAATGTAAAGCCAATTTATAAAACATTCGCAATGGATAATAAGAAAACTATAACAATCATCATATTGGGACTGGTTGCCATGGCAGGTATCCTTTTGTTTTTGTTCCTGCCTTCGAAGTCGCACCTTGCCAATATTGACTTTTATGTGTATGACACCAATGATAATTTTCATTATGAGGTCAATGAGCGGTTGGAGCTATTAGTCAACGATACGGCAGCGATTAAAGGCAAGCGGCTCATTTGGGAAATGGGAAACGGTGATACACTGATGAGAAATACGGATGTGTCATACACTTACCGTAAGGCCGGCAAATATCTTATTACTTTGAAAATAGACGGAAAACACTCCGTAAACAAGTATATCAAAGTTATCTCAGGGCTGGAGCATGAGGCCATTGATTCCATACCCCGTATAAATGGAGTGTCAGAGGGTTATCAAGGTGAAGAGCTGGTCTTTTCGGCAGAAGGCTATGGTATGGACACATGGCTATGGGAATTTGGAGAAAGCGGTACTGTGGACGCATACGAGCAGCAAGTCGTGTATTCGTATGATATTCCGGGAGAATACACCATCTCATTACAAACCAATACGACGAAATATCCGGTGAAGCACCGTATAACCATTCTCCCACGCTTTGAAAAAGCAGAGGAACTGGTCACGGTGGATTCGTTGGTACTGGTACAGAATGATATAAAAAAACACTTGCAAGCCATAGCTGACGCCAAAGTCTCACAAAAGTCGGTCTATTACGAACATACGAATTATATCCGTAACAAATATTTTTGCATTGATGCAGACCAGGTAGTGGTCGTCATCAATGATGAAAAATACAATGACTTCAACGGCTATTGTCAAGGACTGCATTTTCTTGAAAGCAACAGGAAAAAGCGTGTGAGTATTGATGATGTAAAAATTGACGATTTGAATTGCGTCAAGTCCATCCATGTGACACAAAGTTATATTGAAAAATGAAACAACTGAATCTCATACGAAATCTGTTTTCTGTGGCCGTGATGATTACTCTTGCGTGCAACGTATCTGCCCAAGTGTCCATCCGCGACAGAATACAAATAATGGATAGGGATATATTCAATTATCCGGAATTAACAGAAGCTCCTGTCAAAACAAAGAAAAGCAAGACAAACAGAATTGTCTATTCGGACAGGACCGGAAATCAAAGTTATGAAGACCCGTATTTCCAGCGTAAGCGGTCTTCACACGGGATTGGCACACCCTATTACATAGTAGGTGAAAAGAACGGAACCTACAAGCTTGTTCAGGCTGACCCAGACATTACAGGCAAGCCCAAGTCGATAATAGGTTTCCTGTATAACAGCAAGAGACACTTTAAGGAACCCCGTAAAGTCAATTATGCCGGATGGATACCATCGGAAAATGTACTGATGTACGACCATGCCCGTATCAATCCCCGCAACAACCAGCCGATAAGGTACCGTATAGGCATAAACAGCATTAACAAGCTGTTCGATATCCATCAATTCTTCAATGGAGATACCCTGAAAATATACGGAGAGCCGTTTTTGAAAACAACAACGGATGCGGTAGTTGTCAGCGGAGAGGTTGTTTACCTATACAAGTTGGACAAGAGCGGCAAATCCGCATTGATTTCCAATGTTCCCGCATTATCAGACAGTACCAAACGCTTTTTAGGGTGGGTTCCCGCTGACCTTCTTGCAGAAGTCGGCCAAAATGAGGTGTATCATATTGATTATTCACGATACCGTGATTCTTTGTTGTGTGCTGTCAACCTAATGTATCCCGATACGTTGGCATTACATAATGCGAATATTCAGGGTACGATGTTGTTCAATCTGGATGGAAACCCGGCAGGGCCTATGACGAATGGGAATATCCGGCTGAACTATCCTTTGTCCGTCTGGGACAAGAACTGGAATAAGATTATCAATATCAAAGGCGGAGACATCATGGTTTCCGATGTCCGAAAGATGGAAGCGGAAAACAAAAACGTGAACATACATGTACTGTTCAATGATGCCGACCTGCCTTATCTATCTCCATATATCAATGTACTACAGAACCTAAAGCTGAAAATGAAGCCCGGATATGACTACACTTTCTCAGCAACTTGCATATCCTCCAACGGAGAAAACAGACATTTGGCCCCAACCAAGGACTTTTCAGCCTGGCTCGACTATATCAAACAATCCATTTCTTCCAAACGGAAAAACGAGCAAGAGGAACAATCATCGTTTTACGGTTTTGGCGGGGCTATCAAACAAATCTCCCGTTATGATGACGAAAGCCGTTTCAGCAACAATGTATTTGTCATTTTAGGGTCAAAACAAACTTTATCCTTGCACGAGCAACAACTCTCGTGGCTGGCAACCCAACCGGCAAGGCTTCTGTTTGCCCAGATAGACAGAGCATCAGGCACTTCTTATCAGGACTTCCTATTGCAGGCCAAATCCATTCTGGACAGCCATTCTACGAAATACATAGACCATATATCCAATTATATCGCAGACAGCAGACTGGTAAAGACGGAGCTGTTCAAGAACATAGAAGCTACGGATGCCAACTTATACCTGTATGATGCTCCATACAACAGCCTTACGGTAGGAGGAATCTTATTCCCTAAAGGTAGAAACAGGCTGGAAAGCAACGCTTTGGAAACAGCTTTGGATTCCGTATTATGGCAATCTTTCGAGACGGACAGCCTACTGTTGCACTCACTTAAAGATTATGAGCGAAATATAGGTGTCCTAAGAAGCCGTCCCACATCCGAACTGACGCACATATTCCATCATACGGAAAATCCTGACAGTATGAGCCTTGACGATATAGATAGAAACAGCGTGAATGACACCTACTATATAAAGGCCTCCGTAGCGGACAGTATAATGGACGGGTACGAATATGGATATCTACTCGATGACAAGGAAGTGATGGAACTGCTGCAAAGCTACAGGGGACTACTCCCGGAGTTCTCAGATAACATAGGGAAAAAGGAGCTAAGAGTGCTTCGCAAGCAATTTAACCGGCAAAAGAAAAGCATAAACAGAAGTTTCTATCGAAAAGTATTGCCCAGAAATCCATATTTGGCTCAAATCTTCTATTGTAAGACGGGAGTCATGGCCAATGACAGCCTTTTAAATTCAACAAAGGTGAAGAAACTAAAGAAAAGAAAGGTTGAGCTGACGGACTTTAATAGTGGCTATACAACCCTGATTTCAAAGATGAAGAGACTGGAAGACATGTATCAACGCAACCTTTTCAGACCTGTATTCATCGCTGGCAAGAAATATTATTTTATTCCGAAACAATTAATACTGTAAATAAAATGGAACCAACAAGAGAACAACTACAGGCAGAGATTCTTGAAATCCTATATCAGAAGTGCCTCCAGAAGCCAATATGGGTATCTTGTGCAGAAATATTTTGGAGCATCAGCAACCTCAAGGTATCAGAACGGAGTGTCAAGGACGTTCTTGACTGGCTGGTAAAAAACGACCTTGTAATTTATCAAGCGGATAAATACCAGATTGCCAAGCGCGAATTTATGGATATATCAAGACGTAAGGCTCTTGAAAAAAAAGAGACCGAAGAAAATGCCGAAGTCCGGACTGTGGAGTATGGAACATCCATTCCGCCTCACACGATGAACCATCATCCATGGCTTGAACGAGAGTACCAACAACCTGTCGCAAAATCATCAAACACAATGTTTGCCATCATAGCATTAATAGCCTTTCTGATCAGCGGCACACTTGTTGGCATACTCCTGTTCAACAGCTTCGCAACGGAACGGCGCAATAATGCAGAACTGACATACCTTCCGGACAGCATACAGGTTCCCTCGTTACAGGTTAGCACGCCCGGATATATCCGTGACGCATATACGACCAACCGCAACTTCAAGAACATCCAAACTTCGCTGGAAACACAGCAACGGATTAATTCTGAACTTATGGATATCTGCAAGGCACAACAATCCCAGATTAATATACTGACAACTTGCTCCAAACAACAAGCGGCGGACATCGAACATTTGGAAAAGGAACGGAAGATCTACACATGGATGATTGCCCTTGCACTCCTGGTATTAAGTTCATTGCTCATCTGCCGATACGGGCGTAAGAATTAGGACATACGCAAACATTCAGACTGTATAGTCAATCTGCTAACGGTATCTGACACTTTCATGCGGTGGATACCGTTTTTCTGCATTCCGGCAGCAGTTTGCTTTCCGACGGTTTCGTCCGTTCCTGATGAAACTTCTTCTACAAGTGTTATTGTACAATACCGGGAATCAATTTAATAGCGACACATCATCAACGGGGCGTGTTTCTAATCATATAGGACAGTGGCTTTATACACGAACATTAGTTTAAAACGTGTTAAAATGAAAACAACAGCAAAAAAACGCGCTAAAAAATTTGGAAAAAAGAATATAAGCACTTATATTTGCTCACATCAAAGATGATGTTTTATTTTCTTCTCTTTTTCCCACAATAAAACTGAGTCATCCGGAGGCTGAGAGGAAATTTCAAAAAATCGTTTTTGAGGTTTTCTCTTTTTTGCATCTATACCGGTTAGGGCGCAAGGACGGAGAAACCGAAGTAAAATAATTAAGTTTAACCCATTAAATCCAAGTATTATGGCATTTAGAGCATCATTGGAACTTAACAACAAGGAATTTGACGTCCTTTATTCAAACTATGAGTTTAGTCGTAACACAGACCCTAAAGGTATGCCCTCTTCAAGCGTATTGGGCGGTAGAGTAAAAGCAACCATCGAATCAACAGAAGACACTTCTGTCATCGAAGCGATGTTGAACAGTCCTTTCAAACCTGTAGAAGGAAAGATTATCTACAAAAAAACGGAGGAAGATGCCAAGATGAAGGAGATCCAGTTCAAGAACGCATACATCGTTCACTACTCGGAAACTCTGGACGCGAACAACGATGTGCCTATGACAATCACCATTACGTTCTCCGCTGAAGAAATCATCGTCGGCAGCGCAGCTCTTGACAACCGTTGGCCGAAGAAATAAATCGGCGTACATAGGTAAATCCTAAATCAAAACATTTGTCAGGCCGTCCGACGGACTTCCGCCGGGCGGCTTTGGCAATTTGGATATAAACCGTCAAATATAATGCCGCCATGCTGGAACAAAAAAAAGTCACATTGGAAATAGCCGGCATACCCATGCCGTCGTTTGTGCAGTTGATGCTCAAACAGAGCATCAATGAGCATCACTACTTTGAGATAACACTGGATATCCAAGCCATAGAAGCCTATGGTGTGGAAATCCCGGAGGCATCAAAAGACTGGGTTGGAAAAAAAGTAATCATGGACTTCGGCGGCACTGTTTTTGTCGGCGTGGCCACCATGGTGGGACTTCATCGTTCCGGTGGAACACACGGAAATATAAAAGTGACGGGATATTCGTCAACATTCCTACTGGAGTCAGACCACACTTGTGCCTCATGGTGCAACAAATCCTTGTCTGACATCGTTAAGGAACTTACAGACAAGGCGGGAGTGCAAGCTCTTGTCAATCCGGAAACGAAATCGAAGCTGGAATACGAATGCCAGTACGAGGAAACCAACTTCAGATTCATACAACGGCTTTCCCGCCAATATCAGGAATGGCTCTACTACGACGGACAGAACCTTGTATTCGGGAAGCCACAGGCCGGCTCGACGACCAAGCTGACATACGGCGAGGAACTATCCGTGCTCGATGTCTGCTCGCAGGCACTTGCCCGACCAATAAAGGGAAGTTCTTACCATTCGGTGAACGACCAGACCTATAACGGCCAATCCCCCGATACCGCAGCCGGACAAAACACATTGGGACAAGCGGCCTTTGACTCATCATTGGCTTTGTTTACCGCTCCCGCTGTCCAACGGGCGGAACCGCGCATAACCAATAAGGGTGAACTTGACGCCTATTTCCAACGCAGGCAGCAAAGCGACAGCGCCGCATCCAGTTTCATCACCGGGGAAAGCGATTGCCGCATCCTCACGGTGGGCAGTATCATAGATGTTCATACCGCTATCCATACAGGAATAGGTATCCACGTAAAAAATAGCATCGGCACCTATATCATTACGGAAATAACCCACGTAGCCGGTATGGGTGACAGTTACCAGAACTATTTCACCGCACTTCCGTCCTCTATTCCCACCCTTCCATGCCCGGATGTACCTCTGCCTGTCGCTCATACACAGCAGGCCGTGGTTGTCAGCAACGAGGACCCGAAAAAGTTAGGCCGCGTCCAAGTCAAGATGAACTGGCAGACCGGCCCGATGCAAACCTCGTGGATACGGGTGCTCACTCCTGACGCAGGAACAAGCGACAAAGTGGCCACAAACAGAGGATTTGTATTCATACCCGAAAAGGGAGACCAAGTCATGGTGGCATTCAGATATGATGACCCGAACCGTCCGTTTGTACTTGGCAGCTTATTCCATGGAAAGTCAGGCACCGGTGGCGGCAGTTCAAACAAAACAAAAAGCCTGACTACCCGCAGCGGTTGTACCATAACGCTTGATGATGAAAAAGGAAGCGTTACCATTGCAGATCCGACCGGAAGCACAATTATCTTGAACGGTGACAATACCATCACCATTGATGCAAAGGACAAAATAACCATCCATTCCAAAGAATTGGAGATACTTGCTGACGAAAAGATAAGAATTGAAGCCGATTCAGAGGTTGAAGTACTTGGTAAGACATCCACTTTTGAAGGCAAGTCCGAGGCAAAAATAAAAAGCGATACGTCCATTAAGGAAGAGGCAGCTACAATAGACATAAAAGCATCTGCAACACTGAAAGCAACGGGAGCAACCGTTGATGTGGATGGTTCTGCGATGACAAATATAAAAGGTGGTTTACTTAATTTTAATCCATGATAAACAACGAACATAATCCGATAGCCATAAGAATCAGCAACATACAGGACTTATGGATTGAAAATCGGGAGAAATTTCCCGATGCAAAGATTTATTGTCTCGTTTGCGAACCGACCGATTATCAAATTGTAGAAGGATTCATACGGCTTGAAGCCTCCGAACATGGCTGCACATCGGATATAATCGTCGGTTTCAAGGCCGACTATGATGATAAAACAGACTTTTATAAGTTCTTGATAAAAACATGGATAGATTCGTTTTCCATGGATGTAGAGAAAAATCCCGATTGGGATTGGGCAGATTTTTCTTCATTCAAGTCAGAATTGACGTCTGTCAGTTCTCTAAGTGCAGATAAACTACGAGACTTGTATATTCGTCTTGTTACAAGTTTCAAGACATTTGTCGGAAACGACAATCTACTCGGCATAACCCTCTTCATATCCCGCATTGGCGATGTGGAAGCTCTGAATGAAGTAATAAAGGACATTGCCGAGCGACTGCCCGCAGGGGTTGCGCTTATTCTAATTGACTATAAAAAGCGAGAGGTCTATGATATCCTGCTGTCTGAAATGAAAGGCAGGATATGCCTAATAGACATCCCAAATCAGAATATGACCGGCGCATACAAAGAAATTGCGACCCAAGGTAATCCACAAGATCCGAACGTAAAATATCGGAAATGCCTGTTTGAACTTGGAGAAGCGGCATCGAAAGGAAACAAGGATGAAGCAAAGAAGCTGGGACATGAACTGATAAGGCTAAGCCGTGAAATTGGCGGAACGGCATTTATGGCTTCGTCCTACCTTATGTTTGGGGGATTCATGGTAAAGTTTCATCGCGAAGCCGGGTTCTGCCATGATTTGTTTGACAAAGGGATAGCTTTGGTCCTTCCCAAATACCATGATGAACAGGATTGCGCACAAATCCTGTTACAACTCTATAATTACAAAGGAACTGTACACAGTTACAATAAAGATATAACAGAAGCCATCAAACAATTTATGACAGCCGTCAGAATAGCCAAGGAGGTCGATATGAAAACCGAGGTTGTAAATGAATACAACTATGCGTTACTTATGGCATTGAAAAAAGACAGGCTTACATACGAACCGATCTTAAATGAGGCATTTGAGTATGGATACTCTTTTCCTGACGAAGACTTAAAGATTATCAATCTCTCATTTATTGCCTCTACCTATCTTGACAAAACATACAGCCTTGATTCGTCAAAAAGAGACGAAATCTCAAAACGTATGTCTGACTTATATGGCGAGGACTGGCAGCTTTCCACAAAGGAACTGGCAGCCAAACTTGATGCGGAATACTCACTGAGAAACCCAAAATAGTCTGATTATGTTACTTGCGGACAGTCATATCACTATGGTAGTCGGGGTTGACGTCCATGTGACGACAGCTCCCCCTTTCAATCCCATCCACCCTTACATAGGTATGGTGATGGACCCCGCCGACTACATACCGTTCCTCGGCACGAACGTGAGCGTGAACGGGCTGAAGCGCGGCGTCTCGGACACGGGCGGCATGATTATCCCCCTGATGCACATCCCGCTTGCCGGACCTTTCGCCATGGCTTCGATGATCGGGCACGAGAGCATGAACTTCTTCGCCTCGCAGACCGTGTTCTGCGACGGCAGCCGCATGAGTCCGAAGGGTCACATGGTGATGACGTGCAACGACGTGGGCATACCGCTGTCGGCAGGCATAGGCAAGAACAAGGCCGGAAAGACACGGCTCATACCGAGCCTTTTCGCCCCGACCTCCTTTTCCCTCCCTGTCCCCACGGGCAAGCCCGTCATGGTGGGCGGCCCCTATGTCCCCGACTGGGGCGGAATGCTGACGGGACTCGCGGCGAGCATAGGGTTCAGCTCCCTGATGAAGCTCGGAGGCAAGGGACTTGGCAAGGCACTAAAGACATTCAACCACAAAGTTCTCAAGAATACCAACATACAGAAGCGCTTCCCCTCGACGAAGAAGCTGAGCGCATACTTGTGCAGGAACGGCTTCGAGCCTGTGAACCTCGTTAACGGAGTTGTGGTTTACGAGGGCACGGACTTCGGCTTCCCGTCACCGCTTCCGCTGGAATGGAGCCGGGCATGGTACTCCGATTCGGAGTACGAGGGCTGGCTGGGCCATGGCGTACACTGCTGCTATGACCGCACGGTGGAAAGTTTCGAGGACGAGGGCGTGACGATGCTCCGCATGGAGGACGGCCGTGCCGTCGCTTTCCCGCCGATAGCACCGGGCGGAGAGTTCTACATGCGCACGGAACGCACGACGCTGCGCCGCACCGAAAAAGGCTACGAGGCATACAGCCATGACAGCCTGCTCACATACCGCTTCGACATACGGGACGGCGGCGCGTGGCGCATGACGCGCATAGAAAACCCCGACGGGCTTCACATACAGCTCCGTTTCAGCAACGGCAGGTTCTCCGGATTGAGCGACCCTGCCGGACGCACGGTACGCGCCGCCACCGACACGAAGGGACGCGTCACGAGCCTGTCGTTCGTCACCGGCAAGGGAGAAGAGCGTCTGGTGTCGTACACCTACGACGAATCCGGCAACATGACGGGCATCACCGACGCCATGGACAAGACCACGGAGATGTCGTATAGCGGCCACCTGATGACGGAGAAGACCGACCGCAACGGCGACACCTACCGCTGGGAATACGACAGCAAGGGACGGTGCGTCCATACCTATGGCACGGACGGCATGATGGAGGGGCGTATCGAGTACCACCCGTCCGAAGGCTACAACCTCGTGACCGACTCCACGGGCGGCACGACCACCTACCGATATACACCCGACCAGCTTGTGACCTCCGAGATCGACCCGCTCGGCAACGAGACGCGCCACAGCTACACGGACTTCATGGAGCCTTACCGCACCATCGACCCAGAGGGCGGCGTCACGGGCTACAGTTACGACAATGACGGCAACCTCACCGGTGTCACGTACCCCGACGGCAGCGGCGAGATGTACATATACGACGACAAGGGACGGCTGAGCATCCACGTGGACCGTGAGGGCGGCAAGACCGTCCGCCTGTACGACACGGAGCGTCCGCACCTTGTCAGCCGCTTCATAGACCGTGACGGCGGCGTCACGGAGTTCACCTACGACAGCCACGGCCAGCCCGTGGGCGTCGGCAAGGGAGACCGCCGCTCCGAACTGTCCTACGACGGCTCGCTGAACCTCGTGTCATGGCACGAGGACGGAAGGCTGCTCGGCGGCTGGAAGCATGATGCCAGGGGCAGGCTCATCGAGCGAAGCTCTCCCGGCAATCGCACGGAGTTCTACGTGTATGACGCCCTGGACCGCCTGCGGCGCATAGACGCCCGTGACGGTAACGTCATACACCTCGGCTACGACAGCTACGACAGCATCACGGAGGCGCGTGACGCGCGACGCCATGTCCGCATGGGCTACAACTCCGTGGGGAGCATGACATGGCGCGAGGAAGGCGGGAACAGGGTGAGCTTCCGCTACGACGGGATGGACCGCCTGCGCGAGGTGGTCAACGAGGCCGGTGCCGGGTATGTCTTCAGGCGCGACCTTGCGGGCAACGTATCGTCGGAAAAGGACTACGGCGGCATAGAGCGCATATACCACAGGGACGGTTGCGGACGTGTGACACGCATAGATCGTCCCGGGGGGCGCAGCACCGCCTACACATACGACACCATGGGACGCGTGCTCACAGCCGAGTACCACGACGGCACGAAAGAGGAATACGGCTACGACAGGAACGGGCTGATGGCCACCGCCGACAACGGTGAGGCGCGCATGGTGTTCGAACGCGACCCGATGGGGCGTGTGACAAGGGAGACGATGGGGCTTCCCGGAGGCGACAGGTTCATGAAGGTCATGTCGGTGGAGTCGGAATACAACGCATACGGCGAGCGCACCCGTGTGGTAAGCTCACTGGGAGCCGACACGGAACTGTCATACGACAGGTTCGGGCTTGTCGGCGGGATAAGGGCCACCGTCGGGAAACCGGAAGCGGATGATGCGTCCGCATACGGCGATGCCGGAGGGGACGTCCGGCCATGGGAAAGCACCATAGGCAGGGACGATGCCGGGCGTGAGGTGGAGCGTTTCGCAACAGGAGGGATAAGGATCACCACGGACTACAACGACATGGGGCTTGTCCGCTCGCGCCACGTGCGTTCGGGCAACCGCCACACGGGTTGGAGAAGCTACCGCTGGGACGTGGGCGCGAGGCTGATGTCGATGCGCGGCAACCTGTCACCGGAGCCGGTCATCTTCGACTACGACTTGATGTGCAACCTCATCAGGGGCGACTACTCCATGCACGAGAGCGTCTTCCGCACCCCCGACAAGGTGGGCAACCTGTACCGGGAGGACGGATGCAAGGGGCGCGAGTATGACCGTGGCGGACGTCTGCTGTGGGACGGAAAGTACCATTACCGCTACGACTGCGAGGGCAACCTCATAAGCAAGAGCCGCAGGAATGTGTCCGTTCCGGAAAACAACGGGCATACCGGAAAGAAAGGATGGCTCGGTATGCTGTTCTCTGCGGATGATGCCGACAACAAGGACAACAGCCTTGAGACCGACCCGTTCGCCTGCTGGCAGCCGGGTGACACCTGCTACGAGTGGCAGGCCAACGGTATGCTTGCCGGGGTGAGGACTCCCGACGGAAGGACGGTCATGTTCGGCTATGACGCCCTCGGCAGACGGGTGTCAAAGAGGACGGGCAACAACGTACACCGTTTCGGCTGGGACGGCAATGTGGTGCTGCATGAATGGGACACCGACGAAGTCCGGAAACCGAGGCTCGTCACGGACGAGACCGGGCGCAAGGAATACGACGGCACGGAGAAGCCGGAGGGTCTTGTGACATGGGTGTATGACGGAACGTCGTTCACGCCTGTGGCGAAGGTCACGGACGGGGAACGCTACACGATAGTGCATGACTACCTGGGTACGCCGACGCAGGCATACAACAGCAAGGGAGAGCTTGTCTGGGAGATGCTGCTGGATGTGTACGGCAAGGTGGCGGAATGCCATGGGGACCGAACGCTCGTGCCGTTCCGCTATCAGGGACAGTACGAGGATGGAGAAACGGGGCTGTATTACAACAGGTTCAGGTACTACTCACCGGATATGGGTATGTACATTTCTTCTGACCCCATCGGGTTGGCGGGAAACAACCCGACACTCTACGGGTATGTGCAGGATGTGAACACATGGTTGGATATTTTTGGATTATATTTAAGACGGCCATATATAAGAAAATCAACCAGACAATCAGTAGAATTAGATGCAGATGTAGTTGATGGACGATTTGTTGATGCCAATAACCCAGATATCCAAATACAAGGTGGTAAACGTCGAAGTTATAGTATAGCAGAAGGAGAATACCATTTGGGACATAGACCGGGGCATGAGTTCTGGAGAGAGAAAGCTAAAGCTGAAGCAGAAGGGTTAACTCAACAGCAGTTTAATGACAGAATGAACGATCCAAATTTATACCAAATTGAAGATCCTTCAGAAAACATGAGTCATAGACATGAATTACCGAAGACAAAAACAACGTGTAAATAAATTGCAATAAAATATGAATAGATTTGATGACACTCAATTATATCCTCTTATATTACAAGAGGATTTTGGAAATATAGAGAAGTTTCTAAAAAAATATGGTATAGATAGCGTCGATAGAGATGGTCGTAGTTTTTTGACAAATACAATAGAAGAGGGAAAGAATGAATTTGCAAAAAAACTGATTGATTTAGGCGCAGACATTAATCAACAAGACAATAATGGTTCAACACCATTATTTGCTGCAATTCGTGCTCATAATACGGAGATGATAAATTTTTTGCTAAATGATCCGAAAATTGATTCTAATGCAACTGATAAAGTAGGTAAGAATGCTCTAAGAATAGCTTTACAATTTCATCCACGAGATAAAGAATTATTATTAAATTTAGTCAAAAAAGGAATTGATCCGTTTATTGCAGATAATAATGGCATTACTCCATATTCTTTAATGCTTAGATATCAGTCTGGGAAAATAACTAAAGGTGGAGAAAAACTTGATTTTTCTCCAGTTCTTGAGGAAATTGAATTAAGTAAAAGTTAATGAAATTACTTGAATCAAAACCAATAATGTACGCATAGTGCCGATTATTTTTTTATTATACTATGTTACTTGCGGACAGTCATATCACTATGGTAGTCGGGGTTGACGTCCATGTGACGACAGCTCCCCCTTTCAATCCCATCCACCCTTACATAGGTATGGTGATGGACCCCGCCGACTACATACCGTTCCTCGGCACGAACGTGAGCGTGAACGGGCTGAAGCGCGGCGTCTCGGACACGGGCGGCATGATTATCCCCCTGATGCACATCCCGCTTGCCGGACCTTTCGCCATGGCTTCGATGATCGGGCACGAGAGCATGAACTTCTTCGCCTCGCAGACCGTGTTCTGCGACGGCAGCCGCATGAGTCCGAAGGGTCACATGGTGATGACGTGCAACGACGTGGGCATACCGCTGTCGGCAGGCATAGGCAAGAACAAGGCCGGAAAGACACGGCTCATACCGAGCCTTTTCGCCCCGACCTCCTTTTCCCTCCCTGTCCCCACGGGCAAGCCCGTCATGGTGGGCGGCCCCTATGTCCCCGACTGGGGCGGAATGCTGACGGGACTCGCGGCGAGCATAGGGTTCAGCTCCCTGATGAAGCTCGGAGGCAAGGGACTTGGCAAGGCACTAAAGACATTCAACCACAAAGTTCTCAAGAATACCAACATACAGAAGCGCTTCCCCTCGACGAAGAAGCTGAGCGCATACTTGTGCAGGAACGGCTTCGAGCCTGTGAACCTCGTTAACGGAGTTGTGGTTTACGAGGGCACGGACTTCGGCTTCCCGTCACCGCTTCCGCTGGAATGGAGCCGGGCATGGTACTCCGATTCGGAGTACGAGGGCTGGCTGGGCCATGGCGTACACTGCTGCTATGACCGCACGGTGGAAAGTTTCGAGGACGAGGGCGTGACGATGCTCCGCATGGAGGACGGCCGTGCCGTCGCTTTCCCGCCGATAGCACCGGGCGGAGAGTTCTACATGCGCACGGAACGCACGACGCTGCGCCGCACCGAAAAAGGCTACGAGGCATACAGCCATGACAGCCTGCTCACATACCGCTTCGACATACGGGACGGCGGCGCGTGGCGCATGACGCGCATAGAAAACCCCGACGGGCTTCACATACAGCTCCGTTTCAGCAACGGCAGGTTCTCCGGATTGAGCGACCCTGCCGGACGCACGGTACGCGCCGCCACCGACACGAAGGGACGCGTCACGAGCCTGTCGTTCGTCACCGGCAAGGGAGAAGAGCGTCTGGTGTCGTACACCTACGACGAATCCGGCAACATGACGGGCATCACCGACGCCATGGACAAGACCACGGAGATGTCGTATAGCGGCCACCTGATGACGGAGAAGACCGACCGCAACGGCGACACCTACCGCTGGGAATACGACAGCAAGGGACGGTGCGTCCATACCTATGGCACGGACGGCATGATGGAGGGGCGTATCGAGTACCACCCGTCCGAAGGCTACAACCTCGTGACCGACTCCACGGGCGGCACGACCACCTACCGATATACACCCGACCAGCTTGTGACCTCCGAGATCGACCCGCTCGGCAACGAGACGCGCCACAGCTACACGGACTTCATGGAGCCTTACCGCACCATCGACCCAGAGGGCGGCGTCACGGGCTACAGTTACGACAATGACGGCAACCTCACCGGTGTCACGTACCCCGACGGCAGCGGCGAGATGTACATATACGACGACAAGGGACGGCTGAGCATCCACGTGGACCGTGAGGGCGGCAAGACCGTCCGCCTGTACGACACGGAGCGTCCGCACCTTGTCAGCCGCTTCATAGACCGTGACGGCGGCGTCACGGAGTTCACCTACGACAGCCACGGCCAGCCCGTGGGCGTCGGCAAGGGAGACCGCCGCTCCGAACTGTCCTACGACGGCTCGCTGAACCTCGTGTCATGGCACGAGGACGGAAGGCTGCTCGGCGGCTGGAAGCATGATGCCAGGGGCAGGCTCATCGAGCGAAGCTCTCCCGGCAATCGCACGGAGTTCTACGTGTATGACGCCCTGGACCGCCTGCGGCGCATAGACGCCCGTGACGGTAACGTCATACACCTCGGCTACGACAGCTACGACAGCATCACGGAGGCGCGTGACGCGCGACGCCATGTCCGCATGGGCTACAACTCCGTGGGGAGCATGACATGGCGCGAGGAAGGCGGGAACAGGGTGAGCTTCCGCTACGACGGGATGGACCGCCTGCGCGAGGTGGTCAACGAGGCCGGTGCCGGGTATGTCTTCAGGCGCGACCTTGCGGGCAACGTATCGTCGGAAAAGGACTACGGCGGCATAGAGCGCATATACCACAGGGACGGTTGCGGACGTGTGACACGCATAGATCGTCCCGGGGGGCGCAGCACCGCCTACACATACGACACCATGGGACGCGTGCTCACAGCCGAGTACCACGACGGCACGAAAGAGGAATACGGCTACGACAGGAACGGGCTGATGGCCACCGCCGACAACGGTGAGGCGCGCATGGTGTTCGAACGCGACCCGATGGGGCGTGTGACAAGGGAGACGATGGGGCTTCCCGGAGGCGACAGGTTCATGAAGGTCATGTCGGTGGAGTCGGAATACAACGCATACGGCGAGCGCACCCGTGTGGTAAGCTCACTGGGAGCCGACACGGAACTGTCATACGACAGGTTCGGGCTTGTCGGCGGGATAAGGGCCACCGTCGGGAAACCGGAAGCGGATGATGCGTCCGCATACGGCGATGCCGGAGGGGACGTCCGGCCATGGGAAAGCACCATAGGCAGGGACGATGCCGGGCGTGAGGTGGAGCGTTTCGCAACAGGAGGGATAAGGATCACCACGGACTACAACGACATGGGGCTTGTCCGCTCGCGCCACGTGCGTTCGGGCAACCGCCACACGGGTTGGAGAAGCTACCGCTGGGACGTGGGCGCGAGGCTGATGTCGATGCGCGGCAACCTGTCACCGGAGCCGGTCATCTTCGACTACGACTTGATGTGCAACCTCATCAGGGGCGACTACTCCATGCACGAGAGCGTCTTCCGCACCCCCGACAAGGTGGGCAACCTGTACCGGGAGGACGGATGCAAGGGGCGCGAGTATGACCGTGGCGGACGTCTGCTGTGGGACGGAAAGTACCATTACCGCTACGACTGCGAGGGCAACCTCATAAGCAAGAGCCGCAGGAATGTGTCCGTTCCGGAAAACAACGGGCATACCGGAAAGAAAGGATGGCTCGGTATGCTGTTCTCTGCGGATGATGCCGACAACAAGGACAACAGCCTTGAGACCGACCCGTTCGCCTGCTGGCAGCCGGGTGACACCTGCTACGAGTGGCAGGCCAACGGTATGCTTGCCGGGGTGAGGACTCCCGACGGAAGGACGGTCATGTTCGGCTATGACGCCCTCGGCAGACGGGTGTCAAAGAGGACGGGCAACAACGTACACCGTTTCGGCTGGGACGGCAATGTGGTGCTGCATGAATGGGACACCGACGAAGTCCGGAAACCGAGGCTCGTCACGGACGAGACCGGGCGCAAGGAATACGACGGCACGGAGAAGCCGGAGGGTCTTGTGACATGGGTGTATGACGGAACGTCGTTCACGCCTGTGGCGAAGGTCACGGACGGGGAACGCTACACGATAGTGCATGACTACCTGGGTACGCCGACGCAGGCATACAACAGCAAGGGAGAGCTTGTCTGGGAGATGCTGCTGGATGTGTACGGCAAGGTGGCGGAATGCCATGGGGACCGAACGCTCGTGCCGTTCCGCTATCAGGGACAGTACGAGGATGGAGAAACGGGGCTGTATTACAACAGGTTCAGGTACTACTCGCCGGATATGGGTATGTATATTTCTTCTGACCCTATTGGGCTGGCGGGTAACAATCCGACTCTCTATGGATATGTGCAGGATGTCAATATGTGGCTCGATCTGTGGGGATTGAATCCATTAGGATTACTTACATCGAGCATGTCTAATCCATGGGATACAAATAGTAGTATAACATCCATTGTTGTGCCCAAAGGTGGTATAGATATTGAAATGGCAATGAGTCCTAATCAAACAAAACCAGGCGGTTGGGGTACAACTGACCATATTACGAATGTTGATTTTGTTCGAAATAGATTGGCTGTTACGCCAGAGTTTAAGCCCGAAATCTCGCATGTACAAAGGTTCCATATTCCAGAAGGTGTAAGAATTCAGGTTGGTATAGTAGGACCTCAAATTTACAATGGAAAAATATATGAAGGTGGAGGAAACCAAATTCAAATCCTAAATTATGAGGATAGAGCTAAGCTAAAGCCAATTGGTACACCAAGAAAAATAAGTTGTGAATAAATATGAAGTTTATAAAGAATTTTACATTAAATAATGGGGATATTTCGGAATCGGGAAAAGGAATTTTAACGGTACTTGATACTCTACCCTATGTTATAACATGGTCATATAATGATATGAATCATAGAATTGAAGACATAAATAAATTAGTTCCATTGGTTTTAAAAGATAGCCAACATATTGCAATTATCCAAGCTCCGTATAATAAAGAATTAAATAAGGCTTATATTATTAATGGGGATGGAAACGTTGTTTGGAATTTAACAGATTTGTTAAAAAAACAAAAGGATTTAAATCAGTTTTTATTTTCTGATGTTTATTATATAAATAACTCTTTGTGCTTTTTTGTTGTGATTTCAAATATTGATTATCGGTTTGAATTTAATCTTTGTACAGGTAAAGTTGGAGATTTAATAGAGTCCAAATAATCCACTTATAAAGATTAGATAGATTTTACAGAAACCATCTTTTGAGGTAGTTTATCTATTTTACATAACAGATAGCAGTATCTCACAAAAAGTTATCAACAGGCCTTTTTGGTTTTCTCTCTTTTCTTCCTATGGTTTTAAGGGAGTTTTTTGGCTCTATAAACGGAATTATGTAAGAATTTAAATTATTATCACTAATGTAATGGATAAAATATTTACATGGCTACCATTCTATAAAGAACTATCCGAATGGCTACTTGGAAAACAGAATAACCAGCCAGAACTTATATCTAAGTTAAAAGAAATCGGTATTACCGGTTTTCGCGATGGCACAGAAAGAGGCAAAGAGATTACACTGCAAGAAATAGACCCGTTCACATTCTTGGCGTATCTCAACAAGTTTCACTCCGATGAAAAAAGGGTCGAAATCTTACAGGATTTAAGGCATAAGCTAAATTTTAGTTGCCCAGAACCGACAGATGTATCAGGTATCCCGACCACACATCCCATGAAAGTGCATCTATTCCCATGGAAGACAATCAGGGGCAACAATGATATAAATGTATTATGGGAATTGTTCGGACAGGTAAAAGAAGGGAAAGTAGATGAACGACTTTTTCAAACGGCATTGAACATTAAAAGTGTCGGAAAGGGAAAGCTCAGCATTGTTCTGTTCTACGCTAATCCAGAAAAATATGTTCCTTTGGATTCCAACACTTCATCGTATTTAAGAAGCAAGAAACTGGGCTATACTTATGATAGCTTTGCATCATATAATGGGTTGTCAGAAAAAATAGTCAAGACTCTTGGAAAACGTCCGTGGGAGATTTCATACGAGGCATATAATTATACACCGGAGAGTGATTCATCAAGTATTGGTAGCATCCGGACTCTATTCGAGAAACTTGAAGACGAATTAGAGGACGATATGGATTACCATATCTTTTATCGAGGACAGTCAGATAAGAGTTTTGGATTAGTACCTTCCATATATCGAGAAGAGTTCTTAATCCAAAATGAAAATAGAATTTTCAGAGATATTATCGCTCAAAGTCCGGCTGATTTCAAAGGGTGTACATCTACCTTTGAGAAGTTGGTCAAGATGCAGCATTACTCCTTGCCGACACGCCTCTTGGATATTACTACAAATCCTTTGGTAGCTCTGTATTTTGCGTGCGAGAATGATGCCGTTGACGGAAAACTGTTCCGATTCAAAGTTCAAACGTCAGATATTAAATATTTTGATAGCGATGCTGTCAGTGTCGTTTCTAATATCGCCAAACGCCCAATAGATTTCAGTATCGAAGATTTAAGAGAACTGGATAGGAAGGAGTTCAACTCCGAAGAGGAAATCCAATATCTTCTGCATGAAATTAAGTACGAGAAACCTCATTTCCAAAATGTGATTGACTCAAAGGATATTGAAAGAGTCTTTTGCGTGAAACCTATGTTTGACAATCCTCGCATAATCCGGCAGTCCGGGGCATTTTTCCTTTATGGTATCAATGGCAATAAAAGCAAGCCTGCACAGCTTAACTTCAGATACAAAATGTACATCATCAATAAAGCGCAGAAGCAGAAGATCAGGAAGCAGCTTGAAGCCCTCGGCATAGATAAATCAACGTTGTTCCCAGAAGTCGAACACGTGGCCGAGCATATAAAGGACAAATACCATCTGTCTAAATAATCTTTTCCCTCATTTTAAAAAACAAGCCGAGCTATTACGCGGATAGCTCGGCTCTCAACTTGAAAAAATTACATCAAGTCTTAATCTCGTGATACATCTTGAACTTGCAAGCATTTCTCTACTTTGTATAAATAATACTTAGAAGGGAGGATAGCCTATAAATAGAGTTTCTTCTATTTTGCTGGTTAATAAATTTAATTGATTGTTTGCTATGTTCAAAGGAAAATTCTATATTTGCGAAATATGATATCCTCCTTCTTGTCTTGAAAGCGGTCTGACTGCTTTAACCAAGGCGAAGTGTCTTGGTTTTATAATAAATAATAAGATCAGCATGGCAGAATTAAAGGCAACCGTGTGCTTGCAAGGGAAGGATATAGAAGTGATTTCATCACACATTGAATTTAACCGCAAGACAGATAATAAAGGAAGGCCAGTGACAAATGTTATTGGCGGACGTATTACCATAACCGTTGAATCTACCAGAGAAACTACTATTCTTGAAGCAATGGTAAACAGTCCTTTCAAAGCGATAAGCGGCAAGGTGATTTATTACAACACTAAGGATAATTCAATCTTTCGTGTCGTGGAGTTCAAATATGCGTATATCGTATATTACAAAGAGGTTTACAATGTTGACAGGAAACGCCAAATGTATTCCACCATCACATTTTCTGCGGATATTATTATGATAGGAGACGCATATTTAAGCAATCAATGGTAATACTGACGATTCCTGCAAGCCTTTATTGGATCTTTCAAAGAAGAAACATGAAATTTAGTTGTTTGGATATTATTGTATAAGAAATATCACTAACTTTGTTCATTGTGGATGTGGTGATAATGGATTTGCAGCGTTGTTTACTATTTCAATATTTAATGTTCTTATTGCTACATTTTTGTTTTTCAATGGAGTTAAAATAGAATTATGTTAATAACAAAGGTATGAATACTTTGATTCTTGATTTTTTAAACAGCTATGCTGATAATACTAATCCTCAGTACGCCGTGATGCTGAAAGGAAAATGGGGATGTGGCAAAACTCATCTTATAAAAGAATGGAAGAAGAGGTTTGATGAGACCGCAGATACCGACGGGGAAATTACGCTAAAGCCCATCTATATTTCGACCTATGGAATGGATAGCGTGAATGACATCAAGACAGCTATAGATAGGGAATTAAATCCTTTCTTCTATTCGAAAACGGAGCGTTTCATAAAAGGAGTTTTGAAATTAGCCGGTAAGGTAGTCTTCAAGACGAGTATGGATTTTAATGAAGACTCTAAAGAGGATGGTTCCTTTTCCGCAACACTGGATTCGTTGTCGTTACTACAAGTGAAAGACGACAGTATAAAAGGTGTAAAGTTTCTGATATTCGATGACATCGAAAGGTGCCTGATAGAGATGAAGGAATTGTTAGGCTTTATCAACTATTTTGTAGAACATTGTAATTGTCATGTTGTCGTAATTGGAGATGAGAACCACCTTGAAGAACTTCCCAAGGCTGTATTGGATGAGTTTAAGGAAAAGACCATAGGCAAGGAATTTGAAATACAACCTGACATAGAAGAAGCCATCGAATACTTCCTTGGCGAAGTACCGGTATCCGATTATTTGAAAGAAATGCGTGATTTCATTATTGCCTGTTTCAAGTGTACAAAATCCGACAACTTACGGGTTTTGAGACAATGTTTATATGATTTTAAAAGCCACTTAAACAAACTTCCTCCCGAGCTGATTGAAAAGGATAATATCTTTCTTAAAAATATTCTTGGGTCATTTATTGCAGTGTATGCAGAGTATAATAATAGTGAGAACAAAGAGGTAATTTGTAATTGGAGTAGAGATTGTCGGATTTCACTACTCCAAGATAATAATGAGGATAAGCAAAGGATACAGCATCTAAGGGAAAAATATCACTCTTTGAACAAGGAGCTAATTTATGATGTCTTAAATCCGGAGTATGTTACGGCTATTATACAATATATTATCACAGGTGCTCCACTTGTAGAATTTATTGTTACGGAGATAAGGGATAAGCAAAAAGAATTGAAACCTTGGGAAATGCTATCCGGCTTTTTCGATATGGAGCAGCAAAAACTTGAAAGTATTTGTCAGGACACTATAAAATCCATATTGGATAGAGAGATAAAAGACGCTTATCAACTTGGTTATAGTATTGCATATCTATCATATTTTCACGCTATTGGCATTTTCTATTTTATACAGGCTTATGTCTCTTTAATAAAAGTAAGAATAGCAGAAATGATTGATAGCCAAACCTGTTTAGAGGAACTTTATCAGCTAAGAGGGCTTTTTATTAGTGGATGTAATTATGTAACCACAGATTCCAAGACCTCAATAACGGTTGATATTGTGGACTATTTCTTGCAGAAGATAGAATCAAAGATAAATGAGTTGCCAGATCAAATGCAAAAAGCACTGCGTAATTTGACTGAAGGAACAGTAGAACAACTTATAATCATAGACAGATTGCCTTATCCAGATAAAAGTTGTACATACGAACTTCGTGCTATATTTGCATCTGAAGATGCCAATGCTCTCTTTGATGCTCTCTGCAAACTAAGCAATAAAAGTAAAAATACTTTTACGCAATTTCTTGCTTATCATTATAATTTTGACTATGACCTACAAGATGTGGGAGACAGATATAAGGCAGATGTTCCTTGTTTACTCAAGTTGAAAGATTTGGTCTGTAATGAAATCAGTATATCAAAAGGAGTGGATAAACTTGCCTTCATAAGGTTAAAAGATGCCTTGCTTGAAGCTATTAGGAGGTGTGAAGGCAAAAGTGATACATTGCCACCAATGTAGAAGCTAAAAATGGCGTATCGCAAAAAACGGATATGCGATGAAAGAATATTATCTCTATTTGACTAAAAACAGAAGATATTAATAGCTATAAATGAGAATGGGTGGTGGCGGGGAATCGGGAGGTTATAAAGGGAGAAAGGATGCCATAAAAGAGTAGAGCCGTCGGCAGACCGGAGCGCAAAAAAATCCCTCTGCCCGGTCATCGCGACCATGCAGAGGGAACGGTTGAATTATGATTATGTCAAGCAGCTTCGGCAATAGCTTCGTGTTTGGCAGCCTGCGGTTGTTCGGCCTCTTTCAGGCTTTCATCAATCCTGTGCTGGAGTTCCTTACATTCCTGTTTGAGCCTTGACAGTTCATCGGCTTTGCTCCACTGACGGCAAATGATGTCCTGCAATGTGGGAATTTCGCTTTCTATCCGCTCTACCGCCTTTTGTTGCTTCTCGATAAGAGAGGGCAATTTGCTTAATGCTCCATGCGGATATTGTGCCGACTCAACGAAACCAAGCGGCAGCGCACCGCTCAGACCGCATCGGTATTTCAATCCACTTATACCCTCTACAAAGAATGTATTGCGGTCAAACGTACCGTCCATATTATACTCGCTATGCACCAACAAGTTTAGCCCTGCATACGTGCCAACTGTACCATACGCTCCGTTGCGGTAGGTCTTGGCGATACGGTGCAACTCCCGGCCAACTTCCTCGGTACTGGCTTGCGGCAAGTTCAAAAGCAGGGTTGCCTTTGCCCCATTATACGAGTTGATGTATTCCAAATCCCTCTTGAAATCGGCCTCAGTACGCTTTGCCTTTTCGATTTCTCCCTGACCGGCAGCTATTTTACGCTCGGCACGGATGCGTTCTTTCTTGAAAATAGCCTGTTCCTTTTCAAGCTGCATAATCTTGTTGTCGAGCTTCGTCTTGTTCAGCAAGTCGTTATTGCCTGACAGAATAGCCACGAACTCGGCGAAGTTCATACCACTGTCCTCATCCATGCCTCCCTCGTCAATACGGCGCACGGCGATTGTGCCGTTGTTAATTTGATTGATAAACATCTGCTTGTTTCTCAACAGATTGAACTTGTAGGCGTCAAGGGTCTTTTCCGTGCCGTAAATTACAATATCTACCACATTGCCACCCCACAGCTTTACAGTGTTGCCTTTGCGTACCGCCCTGCCGTTTCGTTGCTCCATGTCAGCAGGTCGATCGGGTAGGTCAAGGGCATTACTGCCCTCTTCCCCCCTCAGAACCGTACGTGAGGGTTTCCCCTCATACGGCTCAAGCTTTTCAAAGTCTCTGTTCGTGTGCAGAGACCGGCTCATCCTACTTCTTGTTTCCATTGTTTTTACGGGATAATTTGAAACATTCATCATGAACCAACAGATTGCATTTCCGTCCGTCTTGTACGGTCGGCATTACATTCCATGCCTTATGCGTGTCAATCGGTTCACCACATATCGGACATTTCCGACCTT
>OGJI01000787.1_pt1 | contig 39703 bp, 34 predicted proteins | sample 1572031 | NCBI WGS metagenome assembly OGJI01 (sample SAMEA2582119, study PRJEB24529) | metagenome | biome: Human gut stool | place: China | collected 2011
GAACCAGGGAATGCCGGTATCAAAAACCGGTGCCTTACCGCTTGGCGATACCCCAATAACCGGGCGGTGAACCGCTTACTCGAAGAAGATGGCTGGGGTACCTGGATTCGAACCAGGGAATGCCGGTATCAAAAACCGGTGCCTTACCGCTTGGCGATACCCCATCCGTACAACGCTTTCTGGTGAATGGTGCGGGAGGCGAGACTTGAACTCGCACACCTTGCGGCGCCAGAACCTAAATCTGGTGCGTCTACCAATTTCGCCACTCCCGCAAAAAAAGATGGTGGCTACGACGGGATTCGAACCTGTGACCCCATCATTATGAGTGATGTGCTCTAACCAACTGAGCTACGTAGCCATCTTTTTTTCGCGATACCTTATCGGCGTTGCGGGGCGCATTATGCGTATAGAGCCTTGCAGCGTCAACCTCTTTTTCAAGGAAAATTGCTCGAAAGTGACTGTTTGGTTAGGTTGCGAACAGCGTGGCGCTATATTCGTCAATTATTGTTTACTTTGTGTTTTTTCCCACCCTACAGCCATTCTTTTGTCATACAGGATGAAATTCGGAATTTAACAATAGTGGTGGGAAATTAATCTATGAAATACTGGCCTACAGTGATGAGTTGTCAAACAGTGATGTGGCAAACCCGGAACATTTCCTTACTGCATATCAGAATCAACAAGCACCTCAATAACTGAAACAGCCCCGGATTTCACCGGGGCTGTTTCGCATTTCTTACTTATACGCCGACTGGTGAACACCAACCGCGCGACCAGACGGATCGTCCATTTTCTTGAACGCTTCATCCCATTCGATCGCTTTAGCGGAAGAACAAGCGACGGAAGGACCGCCCGGCACGCACTCAGCGGCGCTCGGAAGCGGGAATAGTTCTTCAAAGATCTCCCGATACAAGTACGCTTCTTTAGAGGTTGGCGTGTTGTACGGGAAGCGGAAGCGGGCAGTTTCCAGTTGCTGATCAGAAACCTGCTGCGCAGCCACTTCTTTCAGGGTGTCGATCCAACTGTAACCGACGCCATCGGAGAACTGCTCTTTCTGCCGCCAGGCCACGCTTGCAGGCAGATACGCTTCAAAACATTCACGCAGGATGTGTTTTTCCATTTTGCCGTTACCGCACATTTTATCCTGTGGGTTAATACGCATCGCCACATCAAGGAATTTTTTGTCGAGGAACGGAACGCGTGCTTCCACGCCCCAGGCTGACATCGCTTTGTTGGCACGCGCGCAGTCATACATATGCAGGGCCAGCAGTTTACGCACCGTCTCTTCATGCAGTTCTTTGGCATTCGGTGCTTTGTGGAAGTAAAGATAACCGCCGAACACTTCATCAGAACCTTCACCGGACAGCACCATTTTAATGCCCATCGCCTTGATCTTACGCGACATTAAATACATCGGTGTTGAAGCGCGAATAGTGGTCACATCATAAGTTTCGATGTGGTAAATCACGTCGCGGATGGCATCCAGACCTTCCTGTACAGTGAAGTGAATTTCGTGATGCACCGTGCCCAGATGGTTTGCCACTTCCTGGGCTGCTTTCAGATCCGGTGAACCCGGCAGACCTACAGCAAAGGAGTGTAACTGCGGCCACCAGGCTTCAGAGCGTTCCTGATCTTCCACGCGACGGGCTGCGTATTTCTTGGTGATAGCGGAAATAATTGAGGAATCCAGACCACCAGAAAGCAGCACACCGTAAGGCACATCAGACATCAGATGGCTTTTAACTGAATCTTCCAGTGCCTGACGCAGCTCGTTTTTGTCGGTCACGTTATCTTTCACCGCATCGTAGTCGAACCAGTCGCGATGATAGTAAGAACGGATTTCGCCGTCCTGGCTCCACAAATAGCTCCCCGCCGGGAACTCTTTAATCGTGCGGCAAACTGGCACCAGCGCTTTCATTTCTGAGGCCACATACAGCTGACCGTGTTCGTCATACCCCATATACAGTGGGATGATCCCCAGATGGTCGCGACCAATCAGGTAGGCATCTTTTTCGCTGTCGTACAGTGCAAAGGCAAACATGCCCTGCAAGTCGTCGAGAAATTCCGGCCCTTTTTCCTGATACAGCGCGAGGATCACTTCACAGTCAGACCCGGTCTGGAACTGGTAACGATCGCCATATTCGGCGCGCAATGCCTGGTGGTTGTAGATTTCACCGTTTACCGCCAGTATGTGGGTTTTTTGTTGGTTGTAGAGAGGTTGCGCCCCCGCGTTAACGTCAACAATTGACAGACGTTCGTGGGCGAGAATGGCGTTATCGCTGGCATAAATACCGGACCAGTCCGGGCCACGATGACGCATCAGGCGTGACAGCTCGAGGGCTTTCTTACGCAGCTCAACTGCGTCTGTTTTGATATCGAATACGCCAAAAATTGAACACATAACCTTCTCCGTTAACCTGGTATTTGTTGCTTGTTGTGTTTGCTTGTTTAAAAAAATGCCGCAAAGCAGCACTGTGCGCAAGCGATTTGGCGGTGAAAAAATAAAAAACGTAATGGTGATTGTCGATTGGTGAAAAAAGGTCTGGTGTGAGGATATATTTATTGATGAATCGATAATTTTTAGCGGGTTTTATTGAATGTTTATATTTTACGGGGGCCAAATTGCTGACAAAGTGCGATTTGTTCATGCCGGATGCGGCGTGAACGCCTTATCCGGCCTACAAAAGCATGAAAATTCAATATATTGCAGGAGCTGCGTAGGCCTGATAAGCGTAGCGCATCAGGCAGTTTGGCGTTTGTCATCAGAGCCAACCACGTCCGCAGACGTGGTTGCTATTCAGATAACGTCGATTTCAGCGACTGACGGGTAAATCCAGCTGGGGCGGAAAGGCATACTGTCGATATCGTCGAGCGACGAAACACCAGAAAGCACCAGAATCGTCTCCAGACCTGCCTAGAAGCCGGCCAGAATATCGGTACGCAGGTTATCGCCGACAATCACCGTTTCTTCCGAATGCGCCTGCATTTTGTTTAATGCTGCGCGGATGATCCACGGGCTGGGCTTACCAACATAGAACGGTTTGCGCCCGGAGATTTTCTCAATCCCTGCACACAACGCGCCACAAGCGGGATAAAAACCGCGCCCGTGGGTGTCCGGATTGGTGGCGATAAAACGTGCACCGTTAGCGACGAAATAGGCTGCTTTATGCATCATGTCCCAGTTGTAGGAACGCGTTTCGCCAACAATCACGAAATCAGGGTTCACATCGGTAATAGTGAAACCGGCTTTGTACAGTTCATGAATCAGTGCGCCTTCGCCCACCACATACGCTTTCTTGCCTTCCTGGCGACGCAGGAAATCGGCAGTCGCCATCGCAGAGGTATAAAACACGCTGTCAGGTACATCGACACCTGCGGTGGCAAAGCGGTTCGCCAGATCTTGCCCAGTCTGCGAAGGATAGTTGGTCAGCAACACCAGCGGCAGGCCTTTATCCATAATCCCGTGCAAAAATTCCGCTGCACCCGGTACGGCGACGTTATCGTGCATCAGCACGCCGTCGATATCGCAAATTACATTTTTAATGGTCATGGACTACCCAGAATATTGACAACAATAAGCGCCACTATAAAAGCACATTAATTTTCCAGCAAATGCTGGAGCAAAATACCGTTGAGCATGGCGCGTTTTACCAGCGCAAAAGCGCCGATTGCCGAGCGGTGATCCAGCTCAGAACGTACCACCGGCAGATTAGTGCGAAACGCCTTCAGCGCCTGGGTATTAATGCAGCTTTCAATAGCAGGGAGCAGCACTTTATCGGCTTCGGTGATTTCACCGGCAATAACAATTTTTTGCGGATTAAATAAGTTGATAGCAATGGCGATGGTTTTACCCAGATGACGACCGACATACTCAATTACTTCCGACGCCAGACTATCGCCTTTGTTCGCGGCTTTGCAGATAGTTTTGATGGTGCAGTCGTCCAGCGGCACGCGGCTCTGGTAGCCCTGCTTTAACAGATTCAACACCCGTTGTTCAATGGCAGCGTTGGCAGCGATAGTTTCCAGGCAGCCAAAGTTGCCGCAGTGGCAGCGTTCACCCAGCGGTTCGACCTGAATATGGCCAATTTCACCGACGTTGCCGTTGCGGCCAATAAAAATGCGCCCGTTAGAGATAATCCCGGCCCCGGTTCCGCGATGGACACGCACCAGAATGGAGTCTTCGCAATCCTGACTTGCACCGAAGTAGTGCTCCGCCAGCGCCAGACTACGGATATCGTGACCAACGAAACAGGTCACTTTAAAACGTTCTTCCAGAGCTTCTACCAGCCCCCAGTTTTCTACCTGAATATGCGGCATGTAATGAATTTTGCCGCTGTCCGGGTCAACAAGCCCTGGCAGGATCACCGAAATCGCGATCAGCTCGCGCAGTTTGCGCTGGTAGCTATCAATAAACTGAGCAATGGCATTCAACAGGGCATGTTCCAGCGTTTGCTGGGTACGTTCCGGCAGCGGGTAATGTTCTTCTGCCAGCACTTTGCTGCTGAGATCAAACAGAGTGATGGTGGCGTCATGACGACCAAGCCGTACGCCGATTGCGTGGAAATTGCGGGTTTCGGTGACGATGGAGATAGCGCGGCGGCCCCCGGTGGAGGCCTGCTGATCAACTTCTTTGATCAGCCCGCGTTCGATAAGCTGACGCGTAATTTTGGTTACGCTGGCGGGGGCAAGCTGGCTTTGCTCGGCAATCTGAATCCGCGAGATTGGCCCGTACTGGTCAATCAGGCGATAAACCGCCGCGCTGTTAAGCTGTTTTACGAGATCAACATTACCTATCTGAGCTTGTCCGCCTGGTGTCATACTTTCTCTTATTGAGTTACGACCTCGTTACCGTTAACGATGGTCTTGGTGATTTTAAAATCAGGTGTGAATGCAGTCAGGTTGGCTACTTTACCTGCGGCGAGTGTGCCGAGACGTTTCTCAACGCCAATCGCACGCGCCGGATAGAGCGTCGCCATACGTAGCACTTCATCCAGTGCGATACCGCAATGTTCGACCAGATTACGCACGCCTTCAATCATGGTTAAGGATGAACCGCTTAACGTACCGTTCTCATCCACACAAAGTCCGTTACGGTAGTATATTGTTTTACCCGCAAAAATGAACTGTTCAATGTTGGCACCTGCTGGCGCGGTGGCGTCAGTAACCAGACACAGTTTGTCGCCTTTCAGACGTTTAGCGTTGCGAATGTTGGCGTAATCAACATGCAGGCCATCAGCAATAATACCGCAATAAATGTCAGCTTCGTCGAGGATCGCGCCCGCCAGGCCAGGTTCACGACCGGTAATATACGGCATCGCGTTGTACAGATGGGTGGCAAAGGTAATCCCCGCGCGGAAACCGGCTTTTGCTTCTTTCAACGTCGCGTTGGAGTGACCGGCAGAAACCACAATCCCGGCATTTGCCAGTTTGCTGATGACTTCCGCAGGAACCATTTCCGGTGCCAGGGTCACTTTGGTAATGACGTCGGCGTTTTCACACAGGAAATCGACCAGCGCGGCATCAGGCTTACGCACAAAATTCGGATTATGGGTGCCTTTTTTTACCAGATTCAGCCACGGACCTTCCAGATGCAGACCTAACGCCTGATTCGGATGTTTTGCCAGGTACTCGCGCATAACGCGCACGCCCTGTTTCATCAGCTCATCGCTGGTGGTGATAAGCGTCGGCAGATAGTTAGTACAGCCTGATTTCTCATTGGCTTTCTGCATGATTTCCAGCGTTTCCACGCTGACCGCTTCAGCGGTGTCGTTAAACTGTACGCCGCCGCAGCCGTTTAACTGCACATCGATAAAACCGGGGGAGAGAATGGCCCCGTTCAGTGAACGTTGTTCGATCTCTGGCGGCAGTTCCGCTACCGGACAGACGCTTTTAATCAGGCCATCAGCGATAACAACCGCGTGGTCATCAAGAAATTCGTGGCCGGTAAAGATCCGGCCCTGGGTTAATGCATACATTCTGACCCCCGATTTTAAAAAATATTGCCCTGAGCAAGGAGCCAGGGCAGGGATAACAATTACAGACCTTTGATATTTTCTGCTTCTAATTCATTGAAATATCTTAAAGTCTTAACTTTCAGCTCCATGGTGGAAGGTTCATCGCATACCATGATCGCTTTTGGATGCAGTTGCAGACAGCTGATGGTCCACATGTGGTTCACGCAACCTTCAACGGCGGCCTGCAGTGCCAGTGCTTTCTGGCTACCCAGCACCAGAATCATCACTTCTTCGGCATCCAGCAATGTACCAACACCGACAGTCAGGGCATATTTTGGCACCTGATTGACATCGTTATCAAAGAAACGAGAGTTCGCGACGCGAGTGTCATGAGTCAGGGTTTTGATACGAGTACGAGAAGCCAGAGAAGACGCCGGTTCGTTAAATGCAATATGACCGTCGTTACCTACACCGCCCATAAACAGATGAATTTTTCCGTAAGAACGGATTTTTTCTTCATACTGGCGGCACTCGGCGTCGATATCCGGGGCGTTGCCGTTGAGAAGGTTGATGTTTTCTGCTGGAATATCAACGTGATCGAAGAAATTACGGTGCATAAAGCTGTAGTAGCTTTCCGGATGCTCTTTCGGCAGACCGACATATTCGTCCATGTTGAAGGTGACAACGTGCTTAAAGCTGACCTGGCCTGCTTTATGCATTTCGACTAACGCTTTATAGGTGGTCATTGGCGTGCCGCCAGTTGGCAGGCCCAGAACAAACGGACGATCGGCAGTCGGTTTGAACGCATTGATACGATTGACGATATGGCGAGCAGCCCATTTACCGACCTGTTCAGCGGTAGTCAGGGGGATCAGTCTCATTATTCACCTCAATAAGTAAAATGTAAGCCGTTGGCGGATTAGGCATCTTTAAGCGTAACCTGGATTTGCGCAGACAGGCGTCAATCCGACCTGATTTTTTGAATGATAAAATAAGTTTTCTGGTTTAGCCAGTAAAAGGGAGTGATGATAACGATATTTGGTGACAAAACTCACAAAAGACACGCGTTTAATTTGCGATACGAATTAAATTTTCACACACTCTGTAGCAGATGATCTAACAATCTGATTACAGAACATCGGCAGTACAATTTGCAGCAAAATAAAAATACGGCTTTAAACGAGCCAAATAGGGTTCTCGTAGGGGGAATAAGATGAATATTTTAGGTTTTTTCCAGCGACTCGGTAGGGCGTTACAGCTCCCTATCGCGGTGCTGCCGGTGGCGGCACTGTTGCTGCGATTCGGTCAGCCAGATTTACTTAACGTTGCATTTATTGCCCAGGCGGGCGGTGCGATTTTTGATAACCTCGCATTAATCTTCGCCATCGGTGTGGCATCCAGCTGGTCGAAAGACAGCGCAGGTGCGGCGGCGCTGGCGGGTGCGGTAGGTTACTTTGTGTTAACCAAAGCGATGGTGACCATCAACCCAGAAATAAACATGGGTGTACTGGCGGGTATCATTACCGGTCTGGTTGGTGGCGCAGCCTATAACCGTTGGTCCGATATTAAACTGCCGGACTTCCTGAGCTTCTTCGGCGGCAAACGCTTTGTGCCGATTGCCACCGGCTTCTTCTGCCTGGTGCTGGCGGCCATTTTTGGTTACGTCTGGCCGCCGGTACAGCACGCTATCCATGCAGGAGGCGAGTGGATCGTTTCTGCGGGCGCGCTGGGTTCCGGTATCTTTGGTTTCATCAACCGTCTGCTGATCCCAACCGGTCTGCATCAGGTGCTGAACACCATCGCCTGGTTCCAGATTGGTGAGTTCACTAACGCCGCTGGCGCTGTGTTCCACGGCGACATCAACCGCTTCTACGCCGGCGACGGCACCGCGGGGATGTTCATGTCCGGCTTCTTCCCAATCATGATGTTTGGTCTGCCGGGTGCGGCGCTGGCGATGTATCTGGCGGCGCCGAAAGCGCGTCGTCCGATGGTAGGCGGTATGCTGCTGTCCGTGGCCATCACCGCGTTCCTGACCGGGGTAACCGAGCCGCTGGAATTCCTGTTCATGTTCCTGGCTCCGCTGCTGTACCTCCTGCATGCGGTGCTGACCGGTATCAGCCTGTTCATCGCAACGGCGCTCGGGATCCATGCGGGCTTCTCCTTCTCCGCAGGTGCAATTGACTACGTGCTGATGTACAGCCTGCCGGCCGCCAGCAAAAACGTCTGGATGCTGCTGGTGATGGGCGTGGTGTTCTTCTTCGTCTACTTCCTGCTGTTCAGCGCGGTGATCCGCATGTTCAACCTGAAAACGCCGGGTCGTGAAGACAAAGCCGCTGACGTGGTAACGGAAGAAGCCAACAGCAACACTGAAGAGGGGCTGACCCAGCTGGCGACCAGCTATATCGCCGCGGTGGGCGGAACGGACAACCTGAAAGCCATTGACGCCTGTATCACCCGTCTGCGTCTGACCGTGGGCGATTCGGCGAAGGTGAACGACGCCGCCTGTAAACGTCTCGGCGCGTCCGGGGTGGTGAAACTGAATAAGCAAACCATTCAGGTTATCGTCGGTGCGAAAGCAGAGTCTATCGGCGATGAGATGAAAAAAGTGGTTACCCGCGGCCCGGTAGCGGCAGCCGCACCGGCTGGCAACGTCGCCACCGCAGCGCCCGCGGCTAAACCGCAGGCGGTAGCGAACGCGAAGACCGTTGAGTCGCTGGTTTCGCCGATTACCGGTGACGTGGTGGCCCTCGAGCAGGTGCCGGACGAAGCCTTCGCCAGCAAAGCCGTTGGCGACGGGATCGCGGTGAAACCGACCAGCAACATCGTGGTGGCCCCGGCCGCCGGTACCGTGGTGAAAATTTTCAACACTAACCACGCGTTCTGCCTCGAAACCAACAACGGTGCGGAAATCGTCGTTCACATGGGTATCGACACCGTGGCGCTGGAAGGCAAGGGCTTCAAACGTCTGGTTGAAGAGGGCACGGACGTGAAGGCGGGTGAGCCGATTCTGGAAATGGATCTGGACTTCCTCAACGCCAACGCGCGCTCAATGATCAGTCCGGTCGTCTGCAGCAACAGCGATGACTACAGCGCGCTGGTGATACTGGCGAGCGGTAAGGTCGTTGCTGGCCAGACGCCGCTGTATGAGATTAAAGGCAAGTAAGGCTCCTGAGTCGAGTTTTTGCCTCAGCGGCGAAGGGAAACCTTCGCCGCTTTTTTTTCCAGCAATCGGCCCCATAATCCTCTTCTGATACCTATTTTACGTAACTAATAGTTGTCACTACGCCCTGCTTGTAAGATCATGTGCCGTTATACGTTGTTTACGCTTTGAGGAACCCGTGATGAGTGAGGCAGAAGCCCGCCCGACTAACTTTATCCGTCAGATTATTGATGAAGATCTGGCTACCGGTAAACATACCACCGTTCACACTCGCTTCCCGCCGGAGCCGAACGGTTATCTGCACATTGGCCATGCAAAATCCATCTGCCTGAACTTCGGCATCGCCCAGGATTATCAGGGCCAATGCAACCTGCGTTTCGATGACACCAACCCGGTGAAAGAAGATATCGAATACGTTGAGTCGATTAAAAACGACGTGCAGTGGTTAGGTTTCCACTGGTCCGGGGACGTATGCTACTCGTCTGATTATTTCGATCAGCTGCATCAGTATGCGGTTGAGCTGATCAACAAAGGTCTGGCCTATGTTGATGAACTCTCTCCTGATGAAATTCGCGAATACCGCGGCACCCTGAAAGCGCCGGGTAAAAACAGCCCGTATCGCGACCGCAGCGTGGAAGAGAACCTGGCGCTGTTTGAAAAAATGCGCAGCGGCGGCTTCGAAGAGGGCAAAGCCTGCCTGCGCGCGAAGATCGATATGGCGTCGCCGTTTATCGTGATGCGCGATCCGGTGCTGTACCGCATTAAGTTCGCTGAGCATCATCAGACTGGCAACAAGTGGTGCATCTACCCGATGTACGACTTCACCCACTGCATCAGCGATGCGCTGGAAGGCATTACCCACTCGCTGTGTACCCTGGAGTTCCAGGACAACCGCCGCCTGTACGATTGGGTGCTGGACAACATCAGCATCCCGGTGCATCCGCGTCAGTACGAATTCTCGCGCCTGAATCTCGAATACACCGTGATGTCCAAGCGTAAGCTGAACCAGCTGGTGACTGAGAAGCACGTGGAAGGCTGGGACGACCCGCGTATGCCGACCATCTCCGGTCTGCGTCGTCGCGGCTACACCGCCGAATCCATCCGCGAGTTCTGCAAGCGCATCGGCGTGACCAAGCAGGACAACACCATCGAGATGGCGTCGCTGGAGTCCTGCATTCGTGAAGATCTGAACGAAAACGCCCCGCGCGCGATGGCGGTGATCGATCCGGTGAAACTGGTTATCGAGAACTATCCGCAGGGCGAAAGCGAAATGGTGGTGATGCCGAACCATCCGAACAAGCCGGAAATGGGCAGTCGTGAAGTGCCGTTCAGCGCCGAAATCTGGATCGATCGCGCGGACTTCCGCGAAGAAGCCAACAAACAGTACAAGCGTCTGGTGCTGGGTAAAGAAGTGCGTCTGCGCAACGCCTACGTCATCAAAGCGGAACGCGTGGAGAAAGATGCCGAAGGCAATATTACCACCATCTTCTGCACCTACGATGCCGACACCCTGAGCAAAGATCCGGCCGATGGCCGCAAGGTCAAAGGCGTGATCCATTGGGTAAGCGCGGCGCATGCGCTGCCGGTAGAGATCCGTCTCTACGATCGTCTGTTCAGCGTGCCAAACCCGGGCGCGGCGGACGATTTCCTCGCAGTGATCAACCCGGAATCGCTGGTGATCAAACAGGGGTACGCGGAGCCGAGCCTGGCGCAGGCCGAAGCCGGTAAAGCTTACCAGTTTGAGCGTGAAGGCTATTTCTGCCTCGACAGCCGCTATGCAACCGCAACCAATCTGGTGTTCAACCGCACCGTCGGGCTGCGTGATACCTGGGCGAAAGCGGGCGAATAACATTTCTTTTCTGTCAAAGCGTCGCTCCCAGCGGCGCTTTTTTTGTTTCAGAATCAGCTAATTAAACTTTTCATTTTCGCGATGCGAATTAATTCTGTTTCTGCGCGGTAATAAATAGCGCTTCTGATGTTTCATGTCACATACAAAAAACCAATGTAATCGCTTTCAATGATTGCGTTTTTCCCTGATTTTGCAATGACTTCCATAACAAAATCATCAGAGATAAGACTGTAACAAAACGACATAAAATATGTGCGCTTTGTCATAATCTTAAGCTTTGCCTCACGAAAAACATTGATAATTCGCGTCACGAAAAATAGTCTATCTACAGTGGTTTCGCGGTCTTTTTTACCGCCCCACATTTTGCAGTTTTATTTATTTTTTAGCGATTGACCGCTGGTCTTCGCCTTTTAAAACGTCAAAGAGGATATGCACATGCGTACGTTTAGTGGCAAACGTAGTACGCTGGCGCTGGCTATTGCCGCCGTCACCGCGATGTCGGGCTGGGTTGTGGCTCCACAGGCCAGCGCAGCAGGCTTTATCGATGATTCAACCTTAACCGGCGGTATCTATTACTGGCAGCGTGAGCGTGACCGTAAAGATGTGACCGACGGCGACAAATACAAAACCAACCTTTCCCACTCCACCTGGAACGCCAACCTGGACTTCCAGTCCGGCTATGCCGCCGATATGTTTGGCCTTGATATTGCCGCGTTTACCGCGATTGAAATGGCGGAGAACGGCGATAGCGGCCACCCGAACGAAATTGCCTTCTCGTCACGTAACAAAGCCTATGACGAAGACTACTCCGGCGATAAGAGCGGCATCAGCCTGTATAAAGCCGCAGCGAAATTCAAATATGGTCCGGCGTGGGCACGTGCGGGCTATATCCAGCCAACCGGCCAGACTCTGCTGGCCCCGCACTGGAGTTTTATGCCAGGTACCTATCAGGGGGCGGAGGCCGGGGCTAACTTCGACTATGGCACGGCGGGCGCGTTAAGTTTCTCCTATATGTGGACGAACGAGTATAAAGCGCCATGGCATATCGAGATGGACGATTTCTATCAGAACGATAAGAAGACCAAAGTCGATTATCTCCACTCCGTCGGCGCTAAATATGATTTCAAAAATGACCTGGTGCTGGAGGCGGCATTTGGTCAGGCTCAGGGCTATATCGATCAGTACTTTGCTAAAGCCAGCTACAAGTTTGACGTCGCCGGCGCGCCGCTGAGCACCAGCTACCAGTTCTACGGCACCCGCGATAAGGTCAGCAACGGCGGGGTCAACGACATCTATGATGGCACCGCATGGCTGCAGGCGTTAACCTTTGGTTATAAGGTGGCGGATGTCCTGGATCTGCGTCTCGAGGGAACCTGGGTGAAGGCTGATGGCCAGCAGGGCTACTTCCTGCAGCGTATGACCCCGACCTACGCCTCTTCCAATGGTCGTCTCGATATCTGGTGGGATAACCGCTCCGACTTTAACGCCAATGGCGAAAAAGCGGTCTTCTTTGGCGCGATGTATGACATGAAAAACTGGGATATGCCGGGCTGGGCGTTCGGCGCGTCTTATGTCTACGCCTGGGATGCGAAGCCGGGCAGAATGTCCTCTCCGGATGCGTACTATGACCCTGACTATCGCCTGAAAGAGTCGGCCTATAGCCTGGATGCAATGTATACCGTACAGGAAGGGCGGGCGAAGGGCACCCTGTTCAAACTGCACTTTACCCAATACGACAACCATTCCGATATTCCGAGCTGGAGCGGCGGCTACGGCAACATCTTCCAGGATGAGCGCGACGTGAAGTTCATGGTTATCGCCCCGTTCACTATTTTCTGATGCCTGCGCGGCGGGCGTGAGCCTGCCGCACCTCTGGGAGAACGACAATGAAAAAAATGCTGCTTATTGCCATGATGGCAGCGGGCCTGGTGGCCTGCACCACGTCGCCGGCGCCGAAAGAAGACACCAAACTGAAAGATGCCTATAGCGCCTGTATTAATACGGCGGAAGGGAATCCGGACAAGATTGAAGCCTGCCAGAGCGTACTGAATGTGCTGAAAAAGGATAAACAGCACCAGCAGTTCGCCAACCAGGAGAGCGTTCGCGTCCTGGATTACCAACAGTGTATTCAGGCCACCCGCACCGGCAACGATCAGGCGGTGAAAGCGCGCTGCGATCAGATCTGGAAGGAGATCCGCAGCAATAATACGACCCATTAAATCAGACGACAGCGGCAAACGGGCGGGGCATATCTCCGCCCGTTTGTTTTTTGCGCTGACTCTCCGCCGGCTGATAGCCGCGGCTCAGCCGCACGAACAGTAGCGCGGTGGCAATGAATCCGCACAGCGCGGCGCACATTAGCCACCAGCCCGGCGCGCTTTTATCGCCGCTGAGCTCGACCAGGGCGGTGGAAATAGCTGGCGTCAGGTCGCCGAAAATGGCAGTAGCGAGACTAAAGGCCAGCGAAAAGCCCACGGTGCGGACGTATACCGGCATTACTTCGGTAAGCGCCGCGACCATCGCGCCGTTATACATGCCAAAGAAGAACGAGAACCATAGCAGGACCAGCGTCATACGGGTGAAATCGGGCGCGACGGTGAGCCAGTGCATCACCGGCCAGGTGGTGAGCAGCGCCAGCACGGTAATGCCTATCAGCACCGGACGACGACCGATTCGGTCAGAGATAGCCCCGCTGGTGAAGTTCCATATCAACTCTCCGGACAAAGCGGGGATGAGGAAAGTCACCCCAGGGGCGTGAGCGGGAAGGGCGCCAGAGGCGCCCATAAAAAAGCCAACCGGCAGGTTGGCTTTTCAGTCTCAGCGAAACGGGGAATTATTTTTCCACCGCGTCGTGGGCGTGTTCGTCCTCGCGGCAATCCCCTTCCGCACAGTGACCGTACAGATACAGACTGTGGTTGGTCAGGCGGATGCCGTGGCGGGAGGCAATTTCACGCTGGCGTAATTCGATCGAGTCGTCGCTGAATTCGATCACTTTGCCGCAGTCGAGGCAGATCAGGTGATCGTGGTGATGCTGCTGGGTCAGTTCGAAAACGGATTTTCCGCCTTCGAAATTATGACGAGTCACGATGCCGGCGTCATCAAACTGGTTGAGGACGCGGTAAACGGTCGCCAGACCGATCTCTTCGCCCATGTCGATCAGGCGTTTATATAAGTCTTCCGCACTGACATGATGGTTATCCGGTTCCTGCAGCACTTCAAGGATTTTTAGTCGAGGAAGTGTGACTTTCAGGCCAGCCTTCTTTAATGCGGTATTGTTGTCAGTCATGCGGAATCTGTCCTGTTGCTAAACGATCTACTTCCTTCAACGGAAGTCATACAGAAATTAACCCGACGTAATGCGTCTCATTATAGAACTGCCACTGGTAAATGAAAACTGCAAGCATCAGGCCTGGTTTGCTGTCAAAAACGAGGCACCAGCTACAAACTGCGTCACGTGCCTCGTAGAATCAGAGGACATTGTACAGATATGTGATTAAAAGTTAAAAACTTGTAGCTATTAGTTTGATTGCTTTTGTCTATTAATGCGACGCAACTCAATGATTGCGCCGCTTAATCATCAGGCGTTTTTGATTTCTTCGAGGTGCAGCTCTTCGGCAACCTGCTTCACCCATTTCTCAACGCGCTCGTTGGTCAGCTCCGGCTGGCGGTCTTCATCAATGGCGAGGCCGACGAAGTGGTCGTCATCCGCCAGGCCTTTGGAAGCCTCAAAATGATACCCCGCCGTTGGCCAGTGACCGACGATGGTCGCGCCGCGCGGCTCAATGATGTCGCGGATGGTGCCCAGCGCGTCGCAGAAGTATTCTGCGTAATCTTCCTGGTCGCCGCAGCCGAACAGCGCCACCAGTTTGCCATTGAAGTCGATCTCTTCCAGCGTCGGGAAAAAGTCATCCCAGTCACACTGCGCTTCACCGTAGTACCAGGTCGGGATACCGAGCAGCAGGATGTCGTGGGCTTCCAGGTCTTCTTTGCTGCTTTTGGCAATGTCGTGAACATCAGCAACATCTTTACCAAGCTGCTTTTGAATCATTTTTGCAATATTTTCGGTGTTGCCGGTGTCGCTGCCAAAAAAGATGCCGATGATTGCCATGAGTAAAATAACCTCTTGAAACTTAAATGATGTGGTAGGGACGCAATGCCCATAGATAACGGCAATCATAGCAGAACAGGCAAGGGCGCGGAAACAGCAATCACGCCCGACTGCACACTCTGCTACATGAATGCGGGTTTTTCGCGGAAAGTTAGACTTTTCCCTGGCTGCGCAGGGCGGTTAACTGGGTCATCAGCATCTCTTCAATGAGATCGCTGCGGCTCATATTACGCGCTTCCGCCAGCTCGTTGAGCGCATCGACCGCATCGGCGTTGAGTTTTAACTCCACGCGCTTCAGCCCGCGAACCCTATCGCGTTTCAGCTGGTTACGTTTGTTGATGCGCAGTTGTTCATCGCGCGACAGCGGATTGGTTTTCGGTCTTCCCGGGCGACGCTCGTTTGCGAACAAATCTAATGTCGTACGGTCCGTTTGTTCTTTTGCCATGATTCTGAGTGACTTCGGGGAAACAAGCTGCCGGGCTCTAGCCGGCGCAGATAGCGCGCCATCATACATCAGGCGAACGGCTGCGCCAACGACCGCGGGCATTCTGCGGCGCGGTCGGGCATATTTTAGCCAATCAGGCGGCGATGCTCGTCAGATAGCGGCGGATGGCGCGTAACACCGCCTCGGGTTTCTCGGCATGGACCCAGTGTCCGGCGCCGGCGATGACGTGGGCCCGGGCCTGCGGGAACTGGGCCAGCAGCGCGTCGCGGTAGGCGTCGGTCACATAGGGCGAGTTGCCGCCGGGAATAAACTGCGTCGGGTGCGGCCAGGCCGGGATGGTTTCCCAGCCGACGATATGCGGATACTGGTCCCACAGCACCGGTACGTTGAAGCGCCAGTCGCCGTCGACGAATGATTTCAGCAGGAACTGAATCACGCCTTCTTCCTGCAGGTGCTCGCGCATCACCTGCGCCGCCTGCTGGCGGGTGCTGGCGGCGGATTCGCTGACGGCGCGGATAGCGGCGAAGATCTCATCATGGCGGCGAACGTGATAATCCACCGGCGCGATATCGATCGCCACCAGACCGCTGATGCGTTCAGGCGCCAGGGCGGTAAGCGCCATTACCGCTTTCCCGCCCATCGAATGGCCGATAAAGGTGGCGCGCTCGATCTGGTGCGCGTCGAGCGTATCAAGCAGATCCTGCGCCATGGCGGGGTAGGTCATCTCTGGCGATCGCGGCGACAAACCGTGGTTGCGCATATCGACCTGCACAATATCGTGGTCGGCGATCAGGTCGCGGGCGAGGATGCCCAGGTTGTCCAGGCTGCCAAACAGACCGTGGACCAGCACGATCGGGGAGTGGTTGTGCGGATTCTGTGCAGATTGCGCTCGGCTATTTAATTTCATGGCAAAGTTCTTTTTTTCGCTCCGTCGGGTTAGGGTATTATGTTGGACATTCTGCCATCCGGCTGCAAGACCCAGAAGTTTTCTGAGTTTTACCGCCATCCTGGTTTGACGCTATCCGCGGTTGGGATTTGTACTTATAATCCCAACGATTTGTATTCAGAAAAGATATCGCACTGGATTAAGATGAAAACAATTGAAGTTGATGATGAACTCTATCGCTATATTGCCAGCCACACTCTGCATATCGGCGAGAGCGCATCCGACATTTTACGGCGTATGCTGAAATTTTCCGCCGTTTCCCAACCGGCTACACCGGTCAGCAAAGCCGCGCCGACGCTGGCGTCAGCGCCTGTCGCTGAGGTGAAACCCGCTAACCCGGTGAAAGATAAAGTCCGCGCCATGCGCGAGATGCTGTTATCTGATGAATACGCCGAGCAGAAGCGCGCGGTGAACCGTTTTATGCTGGTGTTGACGACCCTCTACTCCCTGGACAGTAAAGCATTTGCCGAGGCCACCGAGTCTCTGCACGGCCGCACGCGCGTTTACTTCGCGGAAGATGCGCGTACGCTGCTGAAAAGCGGTAATCAGACCAAACCGAAACAGGTTCCTGGTACACCGTGGTGGGTGATCACCAATACCAATACCGGCCGTAAATGCAGCATGATTGAGCACATCATGCAGTCGATGCAGTTCCCTGCGGAGCTGATTGAAAAGGTTTGCGGCACGATCTAGCTTTTTAACATTTGCACCAGAAGGATCAGGCAATGGCAATCGATAAACGTGCGGGGCAGCCTGCGCAACAGAGTGATTTGATTAACGTCGCCCAACTGACTGCTCAGTACTACGTGCTGAAGCCTGAAGTCGGTAATGCGGAGCATGCGGTAAAATTCGGCACCTCTGGCCATCGCGGTAGCGCGGCGCGCCACAACTTCAACGAACCGCATATCCTGGCCATCGCCCAGGCCATTGCGGAAGATCGTGCGAAAAACGGGATCACCGGTCCGTGCTATGTCGGCAAAGATACCCACGCCCTCTCCGAGCCGGCGTTTATTTCGGTGCTGGAAGTGTTAACCGCCAACGGCGTCGACGTGATCGTGCAGGAAAACAACGGCTTCACCCCGACGCCGGCGGTCTCCAACGCGATTCTGGTGCATAACAAAAAAGGCGGTCCGCTGGCGGACGGCATTGTGATCACCCCGTCACACAACCCGCCGGAAGATGGTGGTATCAAGTACAATCCGCCAAACGGCGGCCCGGCTGATACCAACGTCACCAAAGTGGTGGAAAACCGCGCCAACGAACTGCTGGCCGCGGGCCTGCAGGGCGTGAAACGCATTTCTCTGGACGCGGCGCTGGCTTCTGGCCACGTTAAAGAACAGGATCTGGTGCAGCCGTTCATTGAGGGGCTGGCGGATATCGTCGATATGGCCGCAATCCAGAAAGCCGGCCTGACGCTGGGCGTCGATCCGCTGGGCGGGTCCGGTATCGAATACTGGAAGCGCATTGGCGAGCACTACAAGCTCAATCTGACCATTGTTAACGATCAGGTGGATCAGACCTTCCGCTTTATGCACCTCGATAAAGACGGCGCCATCCGCATGGATTGCTCCTCAGAGTGTGCGATGGCCGGCCTGCTGGCGCTGCGCGATAAGTTCGATCTGGCTTTTGCTAACGACCCGGATTACGACCGCCACGGGATTGTCACCCCGGCGGGGTTGATGAACCCGAACCACTACCTGGCGGTAGCGATCAACTACCTGTTCCAGCATCGTCCGCAGTGGGGCAAAGAGGTGGCGGTGGGTAAAACGCTGGTCTCCTCCGCGATGATTGACCGCGTGGTGAACGATCTGGGCCGCAAGCTGGTGGAAGTGCCGGTGGGCTTTAAGTGGTTTGTCGACGGTCTGTTCGACGGCAGCTTCGGCTTCGGCGGCGAAGAGAGCGCCGGGGCCTCCTTCCTGCGCTTCGACGGCACGCCGTGGTCCACCGATAAAGACGGCATCATCATGTGCCTGCTGGCGGCGGAGATCACCGCGGTGACCGGGAAAAACCCGCAGGAGCATTACAACGAACTGGCGGAACGCTTCGGTGCGCCGAGCTACAACCGCCTGCAGGCTTCCGCGACCTCCGCGCAGAAAGCGGCGCTGTCCAAGCTCTCTCCGGAAATGGTCAGCGCTGACACCCTGGCGGGGGATCCGATCACTGCCCGTCTGACCGCGGCGCCGGGCAACGGGGCGGCGATTGGCGGCCTCAAGGTGATGACCGACAACGGCTGGTTCGCGGCGCGTCCGTCAGGCACCGAAGACGCCTACAAGATCTACTGCGAAAGCTTCCTCGGCGAAGAGCATCGCAAGCTGATTGAAAAAGAAGCGGTAGAGATTGTCAGCGAAGTGCTGAAGAACGCTTAACGACGCACTACCATCAGGCCCCTTGCGGGCCTGATTTTTTTCGCAAGGATAGCGATGAAAATACAACGGAAGTCTCTGTTTTTGTTCTGGGCGTGGATGGATCTCTTTTTCGTCCTGCAATTCTTATGGTGGAATATTGCCCACCGCCGCCTTCCTTTTTACGACGATCTACTCGCTTATCTCCAGCTGCTGCACACCTGGGGCTCCGCGGCGGTCTGGCTGTACCCGCTGAATGTTCTGCTGATTATCAGCATCCCGCTATCGATGATCTTTTTTTTCCGCCAGAGCCGCTATGCGCTGTGGCTGGCCTGGGGGCAGGCGCCGCTCAGGCTGCTGTTTATGCAGCCTTCGCTATCGCTGGGCCTGTGGCTGATTCAGGCTGCCGGCGTCCGGCATGTAGCGATCCTGGCAGGCTTTCTGCTGCTCTCTGAAGGGCTGAAAATCGCCAGCCTCTGGTACTGCAGAGGCGGGATTCAGGGCATAAAGCGATAGCCAATCCCGGTTTCGGTCAGCAAATGCTGCGGCCGTGCCGGATCGGCCTCCAGCTTTTGTCGCAGATGACCCATATAGATCCGCAGATAGTGGCTGTGCTCCACGGCGTTAGGCCCCCACACCTGATTCAGCAGCTGGCGCTGGGTAAGCACTTTGCCGGGATTATTCAACAGCGCCGCCAGCAGGCGAAACTCGATAGGCGTCAGGTGGATCTCTTCGCTGCCGCGCAGGATGCGGCGGGCGGGGATATTGACCTCCAGGTCAGCGAAGCGCACCACCGGCTCATCGGCCTGCGCCGCGCCATGGCGACGCAGCGCGACGCGCAGGCGGGCCTGCAGCTCGCCGATGCCAAAGGGTTTACTTAAGTAGTCATCGGCGCCGGCATCCAGGGCGGCAATTTTGTCATGCTCTTCGCTACGCGCTGACAGGACGATAATCGGCATCTGGCTCCACTGACGCAGGTCGCGAATAAAATCAATGCCGTCACCATCCGGCAGGCCGAGATCGAGGATCGCGAGGTCGGGCTTACGGGTGGCGGCTTCAATCAGCCCACGCTGCAGGGTTTCCGCTTCAAATACGCGCATGCCGTCGGCTTCCAGCGCGGTGCGCAGAAAGCGTCGGATAGCGTGTTCGTCTTCGATAATCAGAACGTTAATCACAATTCCTCAGGTAGCTCTTCCAGTTCAGGGGGCGTTTCTCCCGGCAGTGTAACACGGAATGAGGCGCCGCCCTCGGGCCGGTTGCTGGCGGAGATGGTCCCGCCGTGGACGTCGACGATGGCCTGACAGATGGCAAGGCCCAGCCCGACGCCAGGGATCGCCGACTCTTTGTTGCCGCGGGCGAATTTATCAAAGATAGTCTGTTCCTGGCCTGCCGGGATCCCAGGACCGTTATCCCATACCTCCAGCGACAGCTGCCGGGCGTCCGCTTCGGCGCGAATGCCGATGCTCGCCCGGGCGCCGGCATACTTATGGGCATTTTCCAGCAGGTTGATCAGCACCCGCTCGAACAGCGGCCCGTCGACATGCACCAGCTGGAGGGGATCGGGTAAATCCAGCTGAATATGCTGGCCGCCGAGGCTTGGCTCGAGCATGCGCAGCGCGCTGCCGACCACTTCCTCCAGCGTCAGCCACTCCTTATGCAGATTAAAGCCGCCGGACTGGATCCGCGCCATATCCAACAGGTTGTTCACCAGCCGGGTGGTGTTGAGCACATGCTGGCGGATTTCGTTGGCCTGCGGGGCATGTTTTGAACCTTCGCTGGCCAGATCGAGGGTCAGAATTTCCGCCTGGCCAAACAGCACGGTCAGCGGAGTACGCAGATCGTGCGACAGGGCGGCGAGCAGCGAGTTACGCAGGCTTTCCCGCTCGCTGGTCAGACGGGCCTGCTCTTCGCTGGCGGTCAGGGTGAGGCGCTCCAGAGCGCTGGCCACCAGCAGGGTAAAGGTCTCCAGCAGCCGCTGCTGCTCCGGGATCATCAATTGGCGCAGATTCTCCGGTTCCACCACCAGTAGTCCCCAGGTGCGGGCGGCGCTCTTCAGGGGCAAGATCTGATACGGCACGCCGGGCAGGGTATCGGTGCCGGCGCCGGCAGGTTGGCCCTTATCAAAGCTCCAGCGGGCGATGGCGTCATCCCACGGGGTCAGCCCTGGCTGGTGGGTTAAGGGCAGCAGTTTTCCCTGGGCGTCCGGGAGCAGCAGCTGGCTGCGGGCCTGAAAGGTGGAGGCGATAAACCGCTCGCTGGTGGTGGCGATATCCTGCTGGCTACGACCCACCGCCAGCGCTTTAGACATCTCATACAGATGGCGGGTACGGCGTTCACGGTAGCGCGCCACCCGCGCCTGGTAGCGCACGCCGGCGGTGAGGTTGCCGATAAGCAGGCCCACGGTGAGCATCACGCCGAAGGTGAGCAGATACTGGACATCCGACACCGCCAGCGTCCCGCGCGGGGCGACAAAAAAGAGATCGAAGCTGATGACGTTGATCACCGTCGCCAGCACCGACGGCCAGCGGCCATAGACCAGGGCGATGATCACCACCCCCAGCAGATAGAGCATCACCAGGTTGGCGGCTTCGAAAGCCATCAACCACTGCATGGCCACCAGGGTAATGATGGCGCATAGCGCCACCGCCACCGCGCAGCCCTGCAGCTGCAGGCGCCATTTCTCCAGCGCCGGACGGCTGTCGCTGGCGCGTGCGGCAAGGGGGAAGGGTTTCTCATCGAGGGCGATCACCACCAGATCGAGGTCCGGCGCATGGCGAGCCAGACGATCGGCGAAGCCGCTGCGATCCCACCAGCGGCGCTTGCTTTGGCGGCCAATGACGATTTTGCCGAGGTTATGTTCGCGGGCGTAATGGAGGACCGCTTTCTCTTCCGACGGGTCGGAGAGGGTGGCGGTTTCGGCCCCCAGCTCCTGGGCCAGACGCAGCGCGGCGAGAATAGCCCGCCGCCGGCCTTCCGGCAGCCGGTGCAGGGAAGGGGTCTCGACATACACCGCATGCCAGACGCTGCCCAGGCGGGCGGCGAGCCGGGCGGCGGCGCGCACCAGCTTTTCGCTGCCGGTGTTGTGCCCGATACAGAGCAGGATCGCATCGCGGGTGTGCCAGACTTTCTCCTGGCCCTGGCGGTCGCGCCAGGCGCGCATCTGCTCATCGACGCGGTCGGCGGTGCGGCGCAGGGCCAGCTCGCGCAGCGCAATCAGATTGCCCTTGCGGAAAAAGTTTTCGATAGCGCGCTCGGCCTGGCCGCCGATGTAGACTTTGCCCTCATTGAGCCGCTGGCGCAGATCGTCAGGGGGGAGGTCCACCAGCACCACGTCGTCCGCGGCGTCAAAGAAGGGATCGGGAACCGTCTCCCGCACCTGCACGCCGGTGATCCCGCTGACGACGTCATTCAGGCTTTCCAGATGCTGGACGTTAACGGTAGTGAAAACATCTATCCCGGCCTCCAGCAGTTCATCCACATCCTGCCAGCGCTTTGGATGGCGGGAGCCTGGCGCATTGCTGTGCGCCAGCTCATCCACCAGAATCAACGCCGGACGGCGGGCGAGGGCGGCGTCGAGATCGAACTCATAGACGTACCGCCCGCGATGGGCAAGCCGCCGCGGCGGCAGAGTGCTCAGGCCCTGCAGCATCGCGGCGGTCTCTTTACGGCCGTGGGTCTCCGCCACGCCAATCAGAATATCCAGCCCCTGGGCGCGCAGCCGCTGCGCTTCCGCCAGCATCGCCCAGGTTTTCCCCACCCCGGCGCAGGCGCCAAAGAAAACTTTCAGTTTGCCGCGATGCGGGGCGGCGGTATGCTGCAGCAGGCGGTCAGGGTCCGGGCGCAGCGGCTCGTCACTCATTTACTTATCCTTCAGGGCATCCAGCGCCATATTGAGTTGCAGTATATTGACCACCGGCTGGCCAAGGAAGCTCAGCAGCGGGGTTTGTGTGGCCTGATTCACCAACTGGGTTACCTGCTCAACGCTCAGCTGGCGCGCTTGAGCCACCCGGGGCACCTGCCACAGCGCGGCGGCCGGAGTCAGGTTGTTATCGAGACCGCTCGCCGAGGTGGTGACCAGTTCGACCGGCACCCGCGGGTCGGCGTCCGGGTTGGCGGCGCGCAGGGCCTGCACGCGCTCGCTCACCGCTTTATCCAGCGCCGGGTTGCTGGCGGCGAGGTTGCTGCCGCCAGAGGCCATGGGATTATCCGCCGTCTCCGCGGTGGCCGACGGGCGGCCCTGGAAATAGCCTGCGGCGGTGAAGTTCTGGCCAATCAGCGCCGAGCCGCGCACTTCACCGTTCAGGCGGATCAGCGAGCCGTTGGCCTGTGAGTTAAACCACCATTGTCCCAGGCTGGTGGTAAGCAGAGGATAGACGCCGCCGGTGAGCAGCGTTAACAGAATAAATAGCACAAGTGCCGGACGAATCAATGACATAGTTTGTTCCTCACACCAGACCGCTCAGGGTCAGCAGCAGGTCGATGGCTTTAATACCGATAAAGGGCACCAGCAGACCGCCGAGGCCGTAGATCCACAGGTTGCGGCGCAGCATCGCCGAGGCGGAGAGCGGGCGATAGCTGACGCCTTTCAGGGCCAGCGGGATCAGGAAGACGATGATCAGCGCGTTGAAGATAACGGCGCTGAGGATCGCCGATGAGGGCGAATGCAGGCCCATCACGTTCAGCATGGCCAGCTGAGGATAGACCGCGGCAAACGCCGCCGGAATAATGGCGAAATATTTCGCCACGTCGTTGGCAATACTGAAAGTGGTCAGCGAACCGCGCGTCATTAGCATCTGTTTGCCGATATGGACCACCTCGATCAGCTTGGTGGGGTTGGAATCCAGGTCGACCATGTTGCCCGCTTCCTTCGCCGCCTGGGTGCCGGAGTTCATGGCTACCGCCACGTCGGCCTGAGCCAGCGCGGGCGCGTCGTTGGTGCCGTCGCCGGTCATCGCCACCAGCCGACCTTCCGATTGATACTGGCGGATCAGCGCCAGCTTGGCTTCCGGCGTCGCTTCGGCGAGGAAATCATCGACGCCGGCCTCGGCGGCGATCGCCGCGGCGGTCAGGCGGTTATCGCCGGTGATCATCACCGTTTTAATGCCCATTTTGCGCAGCTGGGCGAAACGTTCTTTGATGCCGCCTTTGACGATATCTTTGAGCGCAATAATCCCCAGCACCTTTTCCCCTTCGGCGACCACCAGCGGCGTGGCCCCCTGGCGGGCGACCTCTTCCACCTGTTTATCGACATTGGCAGGGAAGTGGCCGCCGTTGGCCTCCACGTGGCGGCGAATGGCGTCCACCGACCCTTTGCGGATCATGCGCTGATCGATATTGATGCCGCTCATCCGCGTTTGCGCGGTAAAGGGGACAAAGGTGGCGTGCAGCGACTGCAGATCGCGTTCGCGCAGGTTAAAGCGCTGTTTCGCCAGCACCACGATGCTGCGCCCCTCAGGGGTTTCATCCGCCAGCGAGGAGAGCTGGGCGGCGTCGGCGAGGGTTCGCTCTTCCACGCCGCGCGCCGGCAGGAAGGCGGAAGCCTGGCGGTTGCCGAGGGTAATGGTCCCGGTTTTATCCAGCAGCAGGACATCGACGTCGCCAGCGGCTTCCACCGCGCGGCCGCTGGTGGCGATCACGTTGGCGCCCGTCACGCGGTCCATCCCGGCGATTCCGATGGCGGACAGCAGGCCGCCGATGGTGGTCGGGATCAGGCACACCAGCAGGGCGACCAGTACGGTAACGCTGACCGCATTGCCGCTCCACGCCGAGAAGGGCCAGATGGTGGCGGTGGCCAGCAGGAACACTAGCGTCAGGGCGATCAGCAGGATCGTCAGGGCGATCTCGTTCGGCGTTTTACGGCGCTGGGCGCCTTCCACCATGGCGATCATCCGGTCGAGGAAGGTTTCTCCCGGGTTCACGCTGCAGCGGATCACCAGCCAGTCGGAGAGAATGCGTGTCCCGCCGGTCACCGAGGCAAAATCGCCACCGGATTCACGGATCACCGGGGCAGACTCGCCGGTAATGGCGCTTTCGTCCACCGAGGCGCCGCCTTCGATGACTTCGCCATCGCAGGGGATAATATCCCCGGCTTCCACCAGCACCACGTCGCCTTTGCGCAGGTCTTCCGCCGGCACGTGGTCGACCGGTGCGTCATGCTGCGGGGCGCGCAGTTTGCGGGCGAAGGCCGTTTTTTTCACCCCTTTCAGGCTGTTGGCCTGGGCTTTGCTGCGGCCTTCCGCCATCGCTTCGGCAAAGTTGGCGAACAGCACGGTAAACCACAGCCAGATACTGACGGCGGCGGTAAAGGTGGCGCTACCGGTCAGGGCGCCGCCAGCCATGGCGATCGCCAGCAGGGTGGTTAACAGACTGCCCACCCAGACGATAAACATCACCGGATTGCGCCATTGCACCATCGGGCTGAGTTTTTTCACGGCATCCAGCAGCGCCTGGCGCACCAGCGTCGGCTCCAGCAGGGCTAATTGTTTGCGACTCATAACAGGGTGCTCCGCATCGCTCAAAGTAAGGAAAAGTGTTCAGCCAGCGGGCCAAGCGCCAGCGCAGGAATAAAGGTCAGGGCGCCCACCAGCAGCACGGTGCCGATCAGTAAACCGATAAACAGGGCGTCGTGGGTGGCCAGGGTGCCGGGGCTGGCCGGTTGAATTTTCTTCGCCACCAGCGAGCCGGCGATGGCCATCACCGGAATGATGACGGCGAAGCGGCCGACCAGCATGCAGAACGCCAGCAGCAGGTTCCAGAACGGCGTCGCCGCGCCCAGGCCAGCGAAGGCGCTGCCGTTGTTATTGGCCGCCGAGGTGACGGCGTATAGCACTTCGCTAAAGCCGTGCGGTCCAGGGTTGAACATCCCGGCGCGGCCGGCGTCGGTCATCATCGCCAGCGCCGTGCCAAGCAGCACCAGCGTCGGGGTGACCAGAATGGCGAGGGCGATCATTTTCATTTCCCGGACATCGATTTTCTTCCCGAGGTACTCCGGGGTGCGGCCGACCATCAGCCCGGCGATAAATACCGCCAGCATAACGAACAGCAGCATGCCGTACAGGCCCGAGCCGACGCCGCCGAATACCACTTCGCCAATCTGCATCAGCCACATTGGCACCATGCCGCCCAGCGCGGTGAAGGAGTCATGCATGGCATTGACCGCGCCGCAGGAGGCGGCGGTGGTGATCACCGCGAACAGACTGCTGGCGAGAATACCGAAGCGACTCTCTTTTCCTTCCATATTCAGGCTGCTGTCGGCACCCAGCGTCAGCAGATGCGGATTGCCGCGGGTCTCCGCCCACATCACCACGGCGACGCAGAGGATAAAGATCAGCGTCATTGCCCACAGGATGGCGCGTCCCTGACGCCGATCGCTTACCACCTCGCCGAAGGCGAAGCACAGCGCCGCCGGGATCAGGAAGATCGCCAGCATCTGCACGAGATTGGTCAGCGCGGTCGGGTTTTCAAACGGATGGGCGGAGTTGGCATTGAAGAAACCGCCGCCGTTAGTGCCCAGCAGCTTAATCGCTTCCTGTGAGGCGACAGGCCCCATCGGCAGCAGCTGGTGCACCCCTTCGAGGGTGGTAAAGGGCTGGTAGGCCTGCAGATTCTGCGGCACGCCCTGCTGAATAAAGAACAGAGCCACCAGCAGAGAGAGCGGCAGCAGCAGCCACAGGGTAATGCGCGTCAGGTCGACCCAGGCATTGCCGAGGGTCGACATTTTCTGCCGGGCGAAGGCGCGGGTCAGGGCGAAGACCACGGCGATGCCGGTGGCGGCGGAGAGGAAATTCTGCACCGTCAGGCCGACCATCTGGCTGAGATAACTCATGGTGCTTTCGCCGGCGTAAGCCTGCCAGTTGGTATTGCTGACAAAGCTGATCGCGGTATTGAGCGCCAGATCCCATGACAGCCCCGGCAGGTGCTGCGGGTTAAACGGCAGCACGCCCTGGAGCATCAGCAGGGCAAACAGCGCCAGGCCGCCGAGGGCGTTAAACAGCAGGAGCGCCAGCAAATACTGCAGCCAGCCCATCTCTTCGGCACGGATCCCGGCCACGCGCCACAGGACGCGCTCGACCCCGGCCAGGCCGGGAAGCGGGATGTCGTTCACCATTCTCGCCAGACACATCCCCAGCGGGCGCGCCAGCACCAGCAATACCAGCAGATAGCTGGCTAATAATAAAAATCCCTGGGCAGCCATCAGAATGCCTCCGCATGTATCAAGGCATAAACCAGATAAGCCAGTAACAGGAACACCAGCCCAACGCCAGTGAGTACGCCTGCAGTCACAATCCACCTCCGGGTGTGTTTTCGATTTACCTGGAGGATAGAAATTACGGCGCAAAGATTTCGCAAAAATCCGCGGGTGCGGTGTAAAAAAAGTATAAAAATGACAAAGGCACAAATTAACTGATGGTTAGTATTAATTTAACTTTTTCGTAACTAATTTACGTGGCGAATGTAAATTAAGTATAAATACGTGCTTTTTAGTGGTCGGATGAGTAGTAAAATTACAAGCAGAGCGGTATTATTTTGCTCAGACAAACATGATTAATTTTACCGGCGCTGCTTGCCGGCCTGACAAAGGGGAGAGAAATGATGGCGTTGTACAAAGCTTATCCTGCTCATATTATTTTGCTGCGTCGTGCTTTCGCCGTCGTGGCTGGCGTCGCGGCGCTGCCGGTGATGCTGTTCTGGAAAGATCGCGCCCGCTACTACAGCTGGCTGCACCGGGTGTGGTCGAAAACCAGCGAGCAGCCTGTGTGGATGGCGCAGGCGGAGAAAGCCGCTCACGATTTCTATTAATCCTCCTGCTGCGAAGAAAATAACAAGACCGCCGGGTTGCCCCGGCGGTTTTTTTTCGCCGCTTGTCTACACTCGTTTTTATGCGCCGCCTTGGAATTGGCAGGTGCGTATTTTGCCGGAGCGCGCTATTTTTGCCGGCTTAGATCATAAGATGATTATTGCTGACGGATAATAAGGAGTGATATGGCCACCCATCTGGTCTGGTTACGCACGGATTTACGCATTCACGATAACCTGGCGCTGGCTGCCGCCTGCCGCGATCCGCAGGCGCAGGTGCTGGCGCTGTATATCGCCACCCCGGGGCAGTGGCGTGAACATCACCTGGCGCCACGGCAGGCCGCTTTTATCGCCAGCCATTTACAGAGTCTGCATGCCGCGCTGGCGGAACGGGGCATACCGCTGTGGGTAGAAGAGGCGGACGATTTTACCGCCAGCGTCGAACGGCTGGCCGATTTTTGCCAGCAGCATCAGGTCAGTCACCTGTTCTACAACTATCAGTACGAATTCAATGAACGCCAGCGCGATGCCGCCGTTGAGAACACCTTGCGCGACGTGATTTGCCAGGGCTTTGACGACAGCGTCCTGTTGCCGCCCGGCAGCGTACTGACCGGTGGCGGCGAAATGTATAAAGTCTTCACCCCGTTTAAAAATGCGTTTATTCGCCGTCTGCGGGACGGACTGCCGGCGTGCGTGGCGGCCCCGAAGCCGCGCCAGGCGCCTGCCTGCCAGGCGCCGCCGCTGCCTGAGCTTAACTACCCGCAAACGCCGTTCGACGGGCTGCTGTTTGCCGCGGATGAAAAAACGGCGCTGGCGCGTCTGCGCGCGTTTTGTCAGCAAGCGGCGGCGGATTACGAGGGGCAGCGCGACTTCCCGGCCGTGGAAGGGACCAGTCGCCTGTCGCCCTGCCTGGCCATCGGCGTGCTGTCCCCCCGCCAGTGCCTGCATCGTCTGCTGACGGAACATCCCGCCGCGCTGGACGGCGGAGCCGGCGCCACCTGGCTTAACGAGCTGATCTGGCGCGAGTTTTACCGCCATCTGATGGTCTACTATCCGAAGCTCTGTAAAGGGCGGCCATTTACTGCCTGGACAGATAAGGTCGCCTGGCGCGCAGAGGAGGCCGCCCTGCAGGCCTGGCAGCGCGGGGAGACCGGTTTTCCGATAGTCGATGCCGCCATGCGCCAGCTTAACGCCACCGGCTGGATGCATAACCGGTTGCGCATGATTGTCGCCAGCTTCCTGACCAAAGATTTGCGCCTCGACTGGCGGGCGGGCGAGCGCTATTTCATGAGCCAGCTGATTGATGGCGACCTGGCGGCGAATAACGGCGGCTGGCAGTGGGCGGCTTCAACGGGCACCGACGCCGCGCCCTATTTCCGCATATTTAACCCCACCACCCAGGGCGAAAAGTTTGATAAACAGGGGGTGTTTATACGTCGCTGGCTGCCGGAGCTGGCAAAGGTGCCGGAGAAGGCCCTGCATCAGCCGTGGGCGTGGGCGGATAAACAAGGGATCACGCTGGACTATTCGCGCCCGATAGTTGATCACAAGCAGGCGCGGCAGGAGACGCTGGCGGCCTGGGAGGCCGCCAGAAAAGGAATTACTCCACCGCCAGACGGCGGGTCCTGACTTTCAGCGAATGATACAGCCAGATGACCAGCACCACGCCGACGCAGGCCAGCGCGCCCCAGGTGATCTGGCTGAAGACGGTAATGTAGGCGTCAATGGAGTAGTTCACCGCTCCGGCGGCGTCGAATGACGCCTGCGAGGTCTGGTCGGCGATAACGCCGGCCAGATAGTTGGCGATGGCCCCTGAGAGCAGCATATAAATACCGGTCAGCACCCCAGTGACACCCGGGATCTCAATGCGGGTGATCTGCGACATGGCGACCGGGTCGATAAACAGTTCGGCAAAGCCCATCACCGCCAGACCCAGCACCATCAGCGGCATGGACGACTGACCATAGGCCGCCGACCAGCGGGCGCTGAGGGTCAAAATGCAGAACCCGGCGCTCATCAGGCCCAGACCGAGGGCAAATTTCCCCCAGATGCGCACGGTGCGATTGCCGTTCACGCTCTCTTTCACCAGCCACGCCAGCACCATGCCGCAGAGCATCACCGCGAAGGCGTTGATTGACTGGAACATAGCGGTAGGGACTTCGTAGCTCATGATATGGCGGTTAACGAAGCGGTCAATATACAGGCTGATGGAGCTCCCGCCCTGCTGGGCGAAGGCCCAGAACAGCAGGCTGAAGGCGGTCAGGACGACGATCAGGCGCAGATCCTTGCGCTGTTTATCGGTTTCGGCGCGCAGGTAGATCTGCGCCAGTACCGCGAGGCCAATGGCCGTGGCCACGATCAGGGCATACACCGACCACTCCTGCCAGAACAGTACCGCAATCAGCAGCGGGGCGGTAACCAGCAACACCAGCAGCCAGCCCCAGTTCGGCAACAGGAAGCGGCGCGCGCACAGCGCCTGGCGGTTGACGCCGGCGGTATGCTGGAAATGACGGTTGCCGCAGAGGAAAATCACCAGCCCCGCGACCATGCCGATGGCCGCCAGGGCAAAGCCCATCGCCCAGCTATACTCCTCCTGTACGTAGCCGCAGGCGATCGGCGCGATAATCGAGCCGATATTGCCGGCGGCATACATCAGCGAAAAGCCGCCATCGCGACGCGGATCGGCGGGTTCGTACAGCTCGCCCAGCAGACAGCTGACGTTGGATTTAAACAACCCGTAGCCGCAGACGATGATCGCCAGCGACAGGTACAGGAAAAGCGGAGCGGTTTCGCTGGCCCCGAGCACCAGATGGCCAATGGCCATCAGCAGCGCGCCGAGCATGACCGCCATCCGGTTGCCTAACAGCTTATCGGCCAGATAGCCGCCGAGGATCGGCGTCACATAGACCAGCGAACAGTAGGCGCTGAACAGGGCGTAGGCATGGTTATCGTCATATTTGAGCTGATTGGTGAGATAGAGGATCAGCAGGGCGCGCATGCCGTAAAAGCTAAAATACTCCCAGATTTGCAGCGCCACGACGTAGTAGATCGCCCGCGGCTGCGATGATGTTGTCTGCATATGAAGTGTGTTTCCTGGCGTAAAGCGAAAGTCGATCGTTCTGCATGAATAGCGATTTATCAGTCATATTCATGGCTTGAGGGGCTTTCTGATTATTTAATATGCTTTATTAGTGCATAAATATACACTAATGCGCGGCGGGATGAATAGACAAATTGCGGGATTCGTTAAAAAGTCATGGTCAGTGACGGTAGCGGACTATCGACGACCCGAATGGATCTGGTTATGTTATGCCTTTGTATAACCTGATTATCTGCTGGAGTGGCGATGAAAAATAGCGAACTGGAACAACTGATTAACGACAAGCTCAATAGTGCGGCCATCAGTGACTTCGCCCCTAACGGTCTGCAGGTGGAAGGACGCGAAACGGTGCACAAGATCGTCACCGGAGTGACGGCCTGCCAGGCGCTGCTGGATGAGGCCGTCCGTCTGCAGGCGGATGCGGTGATTGTCCATCACGGCTATTTCTGGAAAAACGAATCGCCAGTGATCCGCGGCATGAAGCGCCGTCGCCTGAAAACCCTGCTGGCCAACGATATCAATCTCTACGGTTGGCACCTGCCGCTGGATGCCCATCCGGAGCTGGGCAATAACGCGCAGCTGGCGCATCTGCTGGGGATTAACGTGCTCGGCGAAATCGAACCGCTGGTGCCGTGGGGCGAGCTGTCGATGCCGGTTTCCGGCCTCGAACTGGCCTCGTGGATCGAAGCGCGACTGGGGCGCAAGCCGCTGTGGTGCGGCGATACCGGGCCGGACACCGTCAGCCGCGTCGCCTGGTGTACCGGCGGCGGCCAGAGCTTTATCGACGCCGCGGCGCGCTTTGGCGTGGACGCCTTTATCACCGGCGAGGTGTCGGAACAAACTATTCACTCTGCCCGCGAGCAGGGCCTGCATTTTTATGCCGCCGGCCACCACGCCACCGAGCGGGGCGGCATTCGCGCCCTCAGCGAATGGCTGACGGAAACGACCGATCTGGACGTTACCTTTATTGATATTCCTAACCCTGCCTGACGGGAGAGAAGAAAGTGCAGCGAGCGCGTTGTTATCTGTTAGGTGAAACGGCGGTGGTCCTGGAGCTTGAGCCTCCGGTGACCCTGGAGAGCCAAAAACGTATCTGGGGCCTGACGCAGCGGTTGATCGATCGCGAAGAGGTGGTTGAAGTGATCCCGGGGATGAACAACATCACCGTTGTGCTGCGTCGTCCGCAGGAGATGGCGTGGGAGGCGATTGACAAGCTGCAGCGCTGGTGGGAAGAGAGCGATGCGCTGGAGCCGGAATCCCGTGAGATAAGTATCCCGGTTATCTACGGCGGCGAGGCGGGACCAGATCTTGGCGACGTCGCGCGCCATAGCGGGTTGAGCGAAAAGCAGGTGGTCGAACTGCACTCTTCGGTGGAGTATATGGTGTGGTTTCTGGGTTTCCAGCCGGGGTTTCCGTATTTTGGCGGCCTGCCGGAGCAGCTGGCGATGCCGCGTCGCGCCGAGCCGCGCGTACTGGTACCGGCGGGATCCGTCGGTATCGGCGGATCGCAAACCGGTATTTATCCGCTGGCGACGCCGGGCGGCTGGCAGCTGCTGGGGCGCACGCCGCTGGCATTATTCGATCCAAAACGTGAAGAGCCGGTGCTGCTGCGTTCCGGCGATCGCGTGCGCTTTGTGCCGCAGAAGGAGGGGGTATGTTGAAATTTATCCGCGCCGGCATGTATACCTCGGTACAGGATGGCGGCCGGGAAGGCCAGCGCCAGTGGGGGATTAGCCGCTGCGGCGCGCTGGATAAACCGGCGATGACCATTGCCAATCTGCTGGTGGGCAATGCGCCGGAGGCGGCGGCGCTGGAAATTACGCTGGGTCAGGTCGATGTGCAGTTTACCCGCCACTGCTGGTTCGCGTTGACCGGCGCCGCCTGTGAAGCGACGCTCGACGGCGCGCCGGTCTGGTTGGGCTGGCGAATGGAGGCGAAGGCCGGGCAGCGGCTGGGGCGGAAAAATCCTCAGCATGGGATCCGCAGCTATCTGGCGGTCGCGGGCGGTATTGATGTCCCTGAAGTTTTAGGTTCCCGCTCTACCGATCTGAAAGTCGGTATCGGCGGAATCGAAGGGCGCCGGTTGCAGGATGGCGATCAAGTGAAGATTGGGAAATCGTCCCGCCGCTTTAGCGCCTCGCGCGGCGTTAAACAGCTGCCGATAGGCAATATTATTCGCGCGCTGCCGGGGCCGGAGTATCACGAATTCGACAGCGTGTCGCAGGAGTCTTTCTGGCGCTCGCCGTGGAAGCTGAGTCCGCAGAGCAACCGTATGGGCTACCGCCTGCAGGGGCAGCCGCTCAGGCGCACAACCGACCGGGAAATGCTCTCTCATGGCCTGCTGCCCGGCGTGGTACAGGTACCGCATAACGGCCAGCCGATTGTGTTGATGAACGATGCGCAAACCACCGGCGGCTATCCGCGTATAGCCTGCATTATTGAAGCCGATATGTACCAACTGGCGCAAATTCCGCTAGGTCAGCCGATCCATTTCGTCCCCTGTTCGCTGGAGGAAGCGCTAAAAGCGCGCGCCGACCAGCAGCGCTACCTTGAACAACTGGCCTGGAGATTAAGCGATGAAAATTGATTTAAATGCCGACCTCGGCGAAGGCTGCGCCAGCGATAGCGCGCTGCTGCAGCTGGTCTCTTCCGCCAATATCGCCTGCGGCTTTCACGCCGGCGATGCGGTTCTCATGCAGCAATGCGTGCGCGAGGCGCTGAAAAACGGCGTCGCTATTGGCGCACACCCGAGCTTCCCGGACCGGGAAAATTTTGGTCGAACCGCGATGCAGTTACCGCCAGAGACGGTCTACGCCCAGGTGCTGTACCAAATTGGCGCGCTGGCGGCAATCGTACACGCCCAGGGGGGCGAGCTGCGGCACGTCAAACCGCATGGCATGTTGTACAACCAGGCGGCGAAAGAGCCGCCTTTGGCCGACGCTATCGCCCGTGCGGTGCGCGATGCCGACGCCGACCTGGTGCTGGTTGGGCTGGCGGGCAGCGAGCTTATCCGCGCCGGACAGCATTATCAGTTGACGACGCGCCAGGAAGTCTTCGCCGATCGCGGCTATCAGGCCGACGGCAGCCTGGTGCCGCGCAGCCAACCGGGCGCGCTGATTGAGAGCGAAGAGCAGGCGCTGGCGCAAACGCTGGAAATGGTGCAGCACAATCGGGTGCGCAGCCTGAGCGGCGAATGGGCGCATGTTAAGGCGGAAACGGTCTGCCTGCATGGCGATGGCGCTCACGCGCTCGATTTCGCCCGACGCTTGCGCGCCGCGTTTGCCGGGCGGAATATCGACGTCAGCGCGGACCTCGAGTAATAGTCCGCCTAAGTTATTAATAATAATTAAATCAAATAATTAACAACACTCACAATACTCACAACTGAACAGGACGTTATTATGCAAGAGGCGATATCCCTCTGGCCGCTAATCGGCATTGCCGTGATTGTGGTCGGTTTTGTATTACGCTTTAACCCGGTGCTGGTGGTGATTATCTCCGGGATCGTCACCGGCGTGGCGGCGCATATGCCAATAGCCACTATTCTGGAGAAACTGGGCGAGGGCTTCCTGAATACCCGTAATCTGCCGTTTATTCTGCTGCTGCCGCTGGCGGTGATCGGGCTGCTGGAGCGCCATGGTCTGAAAGAGCGGGCGCAGGCGTGGATCGCGAAGATCCATAGCGCGACCGCCGGACGTCTGCTGATCGTCTATCTGTTTGTGCGCGAAGCCACCGCCGCTCTGGGGTTGACCAGCCTCGGCGGACATCCGCAAATGGTGCGCCCGCTGCTGGCGCCGATGGCGGAGGGGGCGGCGGAAAAGCGCTTTGGCCCGCTGCCGGGCAATGTACGCTACCGCCTGCGCGCGATGTCGGCGGCGACCGATAACGTCGGGCTGTTCTTCGGCGAAGATATTTTTGTCGCCTTCGGCGCGATCATCTTCATGCACAACTTTATGCTGGAGTCGGGTGGGATCCAGACAGAACCGTTGCATATTGCCCTGTGGGGGATCCCGACGGCGATCTGCGCCTTTCTGATCCACGCCGCGCGCCTGTGGCGACTCGATCGCCATCTCCAGCGCGAGCTGGACCGGATAAACGCCGGACAGGCGAAAGGCGGTGCGGCATGAATTTCCAGCAAACCTATTTATACTGGCTGGCCGGCGCGGTACTGCTGGTCGTGGCTATCATGTCCTGGCGCGACAAAAGCAATCCGCGGCGTCTGACAACCGGTCTGTTCTGGGGCCTGTACGGGCTGGTGTTCTTGCTCGGCGACTGGACATATCAACTGGTGGGCGATAAGCGTACGGTGAATATCGCTGTCGGCGGGGTGGTGGTCGTCCTGGCGCTGATCGCCGGTTTTGGCGGCGTGCGCCTCGGCAGCTACCATCAGCGTACCCAGGAAGAGAAAACCACCAGCGCGAAACGCCTCGGCAACAAACTTTTCTTTCCGGCGCTGGCGATTCCGGTCGTCACCGTCATTGGCGTACTGCTGTTTAACAATCTGCCCTCATGGCAGGTGGCGCTCTTCGGGCCGGGCAACCACGCGACGCTGATTACTCTGTTCTCGATGACTGTCGGTACGCTGATTGGCCTGGCGATGGCGATTCGTATGACGCATGAAACGGTGGCGCAGCCAATGCAGGAAGCGCGCCGTTTGCTTGATTCCGTCGGCTGGGCCTTTATCCTGCCGCAAATCCTCGCGGTGCTGGGGCTGCTGTTTACCGCTGCGGGCGTCGGAACCAGCATTTCATGGCTGACCGAGCACTATCTGGCGGTCGATAACCGCTTTATCGCCGTGGCTGTGTATGCCATCGGCATGGCGGTGCTGACAATGGTGATGGGCAACGCCTTTGCCGCTTTCCCGATTGTGACCGCCGGAGTTGGCATTCCGATTTTAGTCCTGCAGCACGGCGGCAATCCGGCGGTAATGGCGGCGATTGGTATGTTTTCCGGCTACTGCGGCACGCTGATGACGCCGATGGCGGCGAACTTCAATATTGTCCCGGCGGCGCTGCTGGAACTGCCGGATAAAAACGCGGTGATTAAAGCCCAGATACCGACCGGTATCCTGTTGCTTATCGTCAATGTATTCTTACTCTATTTCCTGATGTTCCTGTAAGGAGGGATGATGGCTGGCGTATTGATTACCGGTTTTGAGCCGTTCGGCGGCGAAACGGTTAATCCTTCATGGGAAGTGGTTAAGCAGCTGGATGGCATGATTATTCGCGGACAGCAGGTGGTGGCTAAACAGTTACCCTGCGTATTCGGCGAAGCGCTGACGGTGCTGAAGGCGGCGCTGGAAACCTATCAACCGCGGCTGACGATTGCCGTCGGAGAGGCCGGCGGCCGTGTCGATATCACCGTCGAACGTGTAGCGATCAATGTCGATGATGCGCGGATCCCCGACAATAAAGGGCAGCAACCGATCGATGAGCCGATCGTCGCTAATGGCCCTGCGGCCTGCTTCAGTACGCTGCCGATCAAAGCGATCGTTAGCGCGTTGCGCCAGCAGGGGATCCCGGCCTCGGTGTCGCAAACCGCGGGCACCTTCGTCTGCAATCACGTGATGTATGGTTTGCTGCATCAGCTGCAGGGAAAACGCGGACAGAAGGGCGGTTTTATCCATATTCCGTATCTGCCTGAACAGGCGGCGGCCCACCCGGGTCAGGCGAGTATGTCGGTCGCGACGGTACGCGAGGCGCTGGAAACGGCGATTGCCGTCGCCCTTGAACAGGATGACGATGTCAAAATTGGCGGCGGCGCCACCCATTAACAGAAGGATGACAGTATGCCGGAAGGTCCGGAGATCCGCCGTGCGGCGGATAAACTGGAGGCGGCAATCAAAGGCGAACCCTTAACCAACGTCTGGTTCGCCTTTCCTCAGTTGCAACCCTATCAAACTCAGCTAATTGGTCAGCGGGTGACCCATATCGCCACCCGCGGCAAGGCCCTGTTAACCCACTTCTCCGGCGGATTGACCCTGTATAGCCATAACCAGCTGTACGGCGTCTGGCGTGTGGTGGATGCCGGCGTTGAGCCGCAATCGAACCGCGTACTGCGCGTCAGGCTGCAGACCGCCAGCAAGGCGATTTTGCTCTACAGCGCGTCGGACATTGATATCCTCACGGCGGAGCAGGTTGCCAACCATCCGTTCTTGCTGCGCGTCGGACCGGACGTGCTGGACATGACGTTAACCGCGGAGCAGGTGAAAGCGCGGCTGCTGTCGGCCAAATTCCGCAATCGTCAGTTTTCCGGCCTGCTGCTGGATCAGGCTTTTCTTGCCGGGCTCGGAAACTATCTGCGGGTGGAAATTCTCTGGCAGGTGGGATTAAGCGGTAAGCGTAAAGCCGCTGAACTGAGCGACAGTCAGCTGGATGCGCTGGCGCACGCGCTGCTCGATATCCCGCGGCTGTCCTATCGTACTCGCGGTCTGGTGGATGACAACAAGCATCATGGCGCGCTGTTTCGCTTTAAGGTCTTCCATCGCGATGGGGAAAGGTGCGAACGCTGTGGGGGAATCATTGAGAAGACGACGCTCTCCTCGCGGCCATTTTACTGGTGTCCAGGATGCCAGCATTAAGCCGGCTGGCGGGCGATTTCAGCATGAAGCGCGTTATCAGGCATAAAAAAACGCGCCAGCAGGCGCGTTTTTATGATCCGGACAGTGAGATTAACGCTTAATGTCGGACTGGAAATCGCGTTTGGCGTAGCCGGTATACAGCTGACGCGGACGGGCGATCTTCATGCCATCGCTGTGCATTTCGTTCCAGTGCGCAATCCAGCCCACGGTACGCGCCATGGCGAAGATAACGGTAAACATGGAGGACGGAATACCCATCGCTTTCAGGATGATACCGGAGTAGAAGTCGACGTTCGGATACAGTTTCTTCTCGATGAAGTACGGGTCGTTCAGCGCGATATGCTCCAGCTCCATGGCCACCTGCAGCAGGTCGTCTTTGGTGCCCAGCTCTTTCAGCACTTCATGGCAGGTTTCACGCATCACGGTGGCGCGCGGATCGTAGTTTTTGTAAACACGATGGCCGAAGCCCATCAGGCGGAAAGAGTCATTCTTGTCTTTCGCACGACGAACAAATTCCGGAATGTGCTCAACGGAGCTGATCTCTTCCAGCATTTTCAGCGCCGCTTCGTTGGCGCCACCGTGTGCCGGTCCCCACAGGGAGGCGATGCCCGCAGCGATACAGGCGAACGGGTTAGCGCCGGAGGAGCCTGCGGTACGTACCGTGGAGGTCGACGCGTTCTGCTCGTGATCGGCGTGCAGGATCAGAATACGATCCATCGCGCGCTCCAGCACCGGATTGACTTCATACTCTTCGCACGGTGTCGCAAACATCATGCGCAGGAAGTTGCCGGCGTAGGAGAGGTCGTTGCGCGGATAAACAAACGGCTGGCCGATAGAATACTTGTAACACATGGCTGCCATGGTTGGCATTTTGGACAGCAGACGGTAGGCGGCAATCTCGCGGTGACGCGGGTTATTCACGTCGAGGGAATCATGATAGAACGCCGCCAGCGCGCCGGTGATCCCGCACATCACCGCCATCGGGTGGGAATCGCGACGGAACGCGTGGAACAGACGGGTGATCTGCTCATGAATCATGGTGTGGCGGGTGACGGTAGTTTTGAATTCGTCATATTCGGCCTGAGTCGGCTTTTCGCCGTACAGCAGGATATAACAGACTTCAAGATAATTAGATTCGGTCGCTAACTGGTCGATCGGGAAGCCGCGGTGCAGCAGGATCCCCTCGTCACCATCGATAAACGTAATTTTAGATTCACAAGAAGCCGTTGATGTGAAACCTGGGTCAAAGGTAAATACGCCTTTTGAACCAAGACTACGAATATCAATAACATCCTGACCGAGCGTGCCTTTTAGCACATCCAGTTCAATAGCAGTGTCACCACCCAGGGTGATTTTTGCTTTAGCATCAGACATTTATGGTCTCCTTAGCGCCTTTATTGCTTAAGACTGCCGGGTGGTGGATTTGCTTTCGGCCCGCGCCTGCATACGTTACCAGTTTGTTATGTTGCACACAGCTCTGCGTCAGCGAAAAGGGCAGGGTACAGAGCAACGGCGCTTGATGGCACGTCCTTCAGGGCTGCGGTGAAACAACAGCAAATCAGCGTTTTAGCAGTCCGAATATTAAAACCTATATACCACTAATAACTGTCCTGATTACATCGGTCAATACTGACACACTGTTACATAACTTATTCTCAGGTGAAAGAGTGACCCCATAACTTTTGAGCATTATTGCATTTAACTGGTAATGGTTGTAACAAGAATGTTTAATATTTGTCAAATCAGGTGATTAAAAATTAAAAAAATGTTGGTATCGTGACCTTGATCACTGTTCCGGAGAAAACCCAACAAACTATATGTAGGTTAATTGTAATGATTTTGTGAACGGCCTATACTGCGGCCAGGTCTCCGGAACACCCTGCAATCCCGAGCCACCCAGCGTTGTTTAGTGATGTTTTAATGCCTGAAAAGACGTTTTAACATGACTTCTGGTTATAGAAAGGACGCTGTCTGACCCGCAAGCAGACCGGAGGAAGGAAACAATAAGAACAGCATGTGGGCGTTATTCATGGTAAGAAATGTGAAAAAACAAAGACCTGTCAATCTGGATCTACAAACGATACGGTTCCCAATCACGGCGATAGCGTCCATTCTCCATCGCGTTTCCGGTGTCATCACCTTCGTGGCGGTCGGAATTCTGCTTTGGCTGCTGGGCACCAGCCTTTCCTCCCCAGAAGGTTTTCTGACGGCGGCCTCCATCATGGATAGCTTCTTTGTGAAGTTCATCATGTGGGGCATTCTCACCGCGCTGGCCTATCACGTCGTTGTCGGTATTCGCCATCTGATGATGGACTTTGGCTACCTTGACGAAACCCTCGAAGCAGGGAAACGTTCCGCCAAAATTTCTTTTGTTATTACTGTCGTGCTTTCACTTCTCGCAGGAGTCCTCGTATGGTAAGCAA
>OGJI01000806.1_pt1 | contig 39154 bp, 33 predicted proteins | sample 1572031 | NCBI WGS metagenome assembly OGJI01 (sample SAMEA2582119, study PRJEB24529) | metagenome | biome: Human gut stool | place: China | collected 2011
TGTTTCCGGTGTTGATGTTTCTTCCGGTTTTACCTCATCTTTCATCACAACTTTCTGAATCTCCCCGGTATCTTCCACTGTGAACTTCACGTCCTCAGCTATCAGATAACCATTAGGGGCAGATTCTTCCCGAAGTGTATACTCCCCAATCGGAAGCATTTCAATGTAATGCGGTTTCTCCTCAGAAGTCCAACTCTCTACCGTTTTACCGTCTTTGTCGAGAATTGTCAGTTTTGCGCCCGGCAGTTCCTTACCGGAAATATCCGTCTTGGAGATCTCTACCTTGGTAACATCGTCTTTCATCTCGATTTTCTGTGCTTCTACGGTATCTTCAACGGTAAATGTAATGCTTTCCGCTGTCACAAAACCATCTGCTGGTTTTGTTTCTGTCAGGGTATACTTCTGTCCGACTACCAGTTCTTTGATGATATGAGCTTCTTTACCGGAAATCCAGGAATCTACAACCTTACCGCTTTCATCAGTTACCTGTAACTTGGCACCTTCCAGCTCTTTTCCATCTGTCAGGGAAGTCTTGGTAATCTCAATTACTGTCGGTTCATCCTCAAAAGTAAATGAATAAAATACTTTTTCCTTTTCCGCACCTTCGTACTCAAATGTAAACTCCTGTGTTTCATCTGTCGTTGCAAATCCAGGTGCCGGGGAAGTTTCCTTGATATAATACTCAAAACCAATCGGTAAATCTGCTGTAAAAGTCAGTTTTCCTTCTTTATCCGTTGCCAGTTCTTCAATCACAGTATCCGCTTCCAGAATAACTTTTCCGTCTGCTCCTGTAATATCATTCTTGGCACAAAGGGCAAATACTGCACCTTCCAGTACACGATCCGAATCTTTCTCTTTTTTCACAACTTCCACTTCCGCTTTCTGGCGATTGTTCTGCCAGTCAGCAGAGTAAGTGACTTCTGCAGTATCCTGATCACGATATGTCAGGTCAATCTCTCTTGCCTCATTATCCAGTACAAAACCATCCACTGTAGCTTTTTCTTTGACATAATATTTGCCAAGAGGAAGTCCGGATAACTTTGCAATGCCGGTATCATCCGTTGTAATGGTTGCTACCAGTTCATCTTTTTTATAATAATCTTCACTTTCCCCGTCAGCAGATTTCACGTCCTCTAAAGCAAATACTTCAAAGGTAACATCTTTCAGACTGCCTGTTACATACTGGAATAAATGGCTGATCCATCCTCCAACAGAATCCAATGCCGTTACTTTATCCAGAAACTCTCCATTTTTATTGATGATGATCGTTCCTGTCGGCACATCATCTTTCATTTCCACTTTCTGGATTTCCCCAGTATCCTCAATCGTAAAAGTGACCTCTTCTGCCTTGAGGTATCCATAAGGAGCTATTTCTTCCCTGAGAGTATAGGTTTCCCCTACAGTAAGCCGTTCAATCATATGCTGCTCACCTTTTACAGACTTCCATGTATCAACTACATTTCCATCTTTGTCCAGTACCGTAAGAGTCGCACCAGATAATTCCACGCCAGTAGTCAGGTCAGACTTGGAAACCACAACTTTTGTAGGCTGATTTTTAAGTACAGAAGATAACTGCACGACCTTAACCTCCTGTCCCTGGTACTCTGCCTTTACTTCCAGAACTTCATCTGAAAATACATAGCCATTCGGTGCTGCCAGTTCTTTGATATAATACTCTCCAAATGGCAGATCCTGTGTAAATACAGCCTTTCCATCTTCTCCGGAAACAGCTTTTCCAAGAAGTGAGCCTGCTTTCACAATCACAGTTCCATGAGCCTCTATGTCATTCTTCGCATAAAGTCCAAATTCTGCCCCTGCAACTGCTTTTTCTGTATCAGCATCCTGTTTTTCCACCGAAATTTCTACCTTCTGGCGTTCATTCTCAAAAGTAGCTGTCTGCTCAATGACAGGTGTTTCCTGATCTTTGTAAGTAAAAGTGACTGTCTGTGCTTCGCTGTTTAAAACAAATCCTGTTGGCGCAGACGTTTCCACAATCTTATAACTTCCAAGTGGAAGATTCTTCAGGACCGCTTTTCCCTCTTTATCGGTTGTAACAGTTTTTACAAGTGTTCCGGCTGCATATTCCAGAATACGGTTTCCATTGTCATCTTTCTGGAAATCAGCGGTATAAATATCCTCCGCAGCATAAATGGCAAACTCTGCTCCTTCCAGATTTTCTGTCTGATATGTAAAATCATCCTTGAATCCGTCCAGAACTTCGCCCTTTTTCACGATAGTCAGTTCTCCCTTAACTGGATGGTTCTCATAAATTGCTTCAATGATCACATCCCCGGAAGTTCCATCCATCTGATATGCAGTATTAGAATCAACTGTTACCTCATAATAATTTTTATTCAATGTGTAACCGAACGGGGCATTCACTTCCTCAATACGGTAATTTCCGATTTTCAGATTCTGCGGAAGAATCAAATATCCCTGCTCATCTGTAAAATAAGATTTGTGCTTAACCGTTGTCGGATAGGTTGTAACCTGCTCCACATACTTCTTATGATCCAGGTCATAAATCTTAAACTCTGTATTTTTCTGTAATACTGGTTTCTTAGTTTCATCATCCTGTTTGATGATTTTCAGCTTTGCTTCAAACTCATCATCCAGAAGTACTCTCCACGTCTGTGGCTGGGTCGGATTATTCTCTGTGATACGCACTGTAAAATCATCTACCGGAGTATAATTGTGAGGAGTTGTAGTTTCACGCACAATATAAGTTCCATATGGAAGTGCGATACTGCAAGCATAACCCTTTTCGTCTGTGAACATTTCTGTTGCACCATTTTCCCCGATCACAACTGGTGTTGCAGAAGCAAACTCATAGTTTCCGTCTGCTTTCTTTGTCAGGGAAGATTCCAGATATGCCGTAAATCCGGCACCTTTCAGCAGATCAGCGTCTGTTTTTCCATTATTGGCTGCTTTGATGATCTGGAACGGCTGTTTCATTACCTGCTCCAGTGAAGTGCAGTCACGTTTAACCTCTGCTACCAGATCGCCTTCATAATTGCAGACCAGATCATGTTCTGTTTCGTCTGCCAGATAACCCACTGACGGACTAATCTCTTTCACATAGTAATCTCCAAGATACAAGCCATCTACAGAAGCCTGTCCATTCTTATCTGTTGTAAGAGTAGCAACCTGCTCCCCGACTTTATAGATCACACCGGTAATACCGTCCGGATGAACAATATCATTACGAGCGTACAGTCCATAAACTGCTTTTTCCAGTGTCGCATCTCCCTGTGCAACCGCCTGTTTTGTTTCCGCATCTCTCTTTTCCAGAGAAATCTTTGCTTTGACTCTCTCATTTACAAATGTATGAGTGAATGAAACTTTCGGCTCACTGTCACTGGTATATGAGAACTTAAATGTATAAACATCTTTAGAATTTCTCAAATATCCCTGTGGTGCCTGTTCCTCTTTGACTACATAAGAAAATCCAATCGGAAGATCTGCGTTAAATGCCGCTTTTCCATCTGCTCCTGTCGTTAATTTTTCAATCAATGTGCCTTTCTTCACTACTACATTTCCGTCTGCGTTGGCAATATCACTGCCAGCATACAGGGCAAACACACCTCCAGATAACGGATTTTCGGTATCCTTGTCTTTCTTTACAACACTCACATCTGCCTTCTGTCTGTCATTTGTGAATATCACATCAGAAAAGACTACTTTCACATTCTGTCCAGCATAGGAAAGTGTAACTGTCTTTTCCTCTCCAGCATTATAAAAGTTCTCCGGTGCCTGCATTTCTTTGACAACATAAGTTCCAAGATGCAGATTTTTCAGGATACAAGCACCGTTTTCGTCTGTCGAAAGGTTTTCTTTCACAAGATCGCCTTTGCTGTAAATCTTCGCACCATAGGCAGAGATAATATCTTCTCCTGCATATACATTATAAACAGCACCTTTCTGACGTCTGTTTTCATACTGGAATACTGTACCATTCTCGCTGACATCTGCCCCTGCAAGAACCTGTCCTTCTTTATATACAGTCAGTTCGCCAAGCTGCTCTTTATCCGGTACCGTTGTTGTCGTGGTCTTACTTGCTACCAGCTTCACATTGTAAGCGGTTGTATTTACCACATAACCTTTCGGTGCTGTGATTTCTTTCAGATATACCGTATCCTGTGTTTTTACAATCGTTGCAGAAGATTTGCCATTGCTGTCTGTTTCCGGCATTGTAGTAATCAGATTTTTGCAATCTGCATCACTGTAAATACCAAATACGGCTCCTGCAAGGTTTACATCTGCTGCTGAATCTTTCTTCATAACTTCTACAGTTGCAAGTTCAATCCAGGATACTTTAAAATCCACGTATTTTTCATCATCCACGCCTTCACCAAACACCAATGCCAGATCCTGATTTCCAGATCCTGTAGAAATCTTATAAGCTGAATAATCTTTAGTAATGCTTCCTTTCATTGTTGTAGACCAACTCTCTGCCACATCACTTACCTGTGTCAGTGGTGCTGATAGATAAAACTTCGTACCACCGCAGATTTCAACATTTGCTCCAGCTTTGCTTGTTTTTCCTGTTGACAGGTTATGAAGTTTTACACCTGCAGGGAGTTTCATAGTAATTGTCTGTAATGCATCTGCCTTAAATGTTATATCCTTTGTTCTCTGACTGTTACCCTCTACATAGGCTTTTACGTTTGCATCTGAAAAAGACATTGCCACTGATGGAATATCCGGTTGAGAAACGCAATAATTATAAAGTTTCTTTGCAAGATTCTGTGCAGTGCTGTTTGCACCTGAAAAAGCGTCCCCACTACCATTTGCATAAGATGCTGCAAGGTGTACCAGAATAAATCTGGCTCCAGCACTTAAATTGCCGTATCCATTCTCTTCTGTGAAAAATCCATCATCTCCAGAAGCTTTTGTGCCATAATAACATACCTTAGCAAGTGCTTTTCCATCTCCCACCTTATTGATTGTATAAGTTCCACTTCCTGGTCCCGGCTTAGATGGCTGTACACAGTATGCTGTGGCAGATACATTACCAAATTTCACAGTATACTGATAAGTAAGGTAACTACCATATCCATAATCTGCGTAACGATACATGGTTCCCCTTGTAACAGAAACCTGCTGTGAACTTCTTACATTTCCTGCAGAAGCCATAAAGGTTACGGTTTCTCCTGCATCCATTGCATACAGATCAATTCCATTTGTTTCTGCCTGTTCCAGCACTTCAGGCACCGTAAGTTCAGTTTCCGTATCAACTGTGTTTTCCTGGTGCGACTCTGAATCGTCATCACTCTGCTCTGTATCTCCAGTGCCACTATCATCGTCCACTGTAATTTCAGAAGAACTCTCTGACTGCATTTCTGTTTCAGGTTCTTTTACAGTGATATTTCTGCTGATTCTGTAAGATGGATGACCACTTACCGGCTCTACCGCATATACTGCCTTGTAGGTGTCCGGTGTATGTGTATCGAAATCAGCTCCGGATTCATTTTTTGCTTCATGGAACATGATTTTTATTTTACTCTCATCCACTCCGTCAATACCGGACAGATCTACTTCCACTTCAAATTCCTGTCCATAGACAAGTTCAATGTCATTTGCTGTTACAATTTCATCTGGATCAAGCGAATCCTGTACCTCTTTTAATTCCGGATACTGCTGCTCAAACGGTATTTCTTCCGGTTCTAATTCCGATGCAGAAACAGCTACTGGCTGAACGATTACAGACGCTAATGTGGCAACTGCCATGACTCCTGATAAGAATCTTTTGAACTTCATTTTCATTTTGACTTAATCCTCTCTTTCTTCACTTATCATCGTTTTTCTTTTCAGCAGGTCTATACCTGCACTATTCAATCATTGGAACCACCTCCCGATGTTTTTGTTACTGATACCTGTACATTTCTGAAAAGATAACAGCACATGCATATAGCGGCACCTGCACGAAGCGAAGCACCGCCACATGGTATCTGCTGTCATCTCCATCAAATGGAAATAACAGTTTTAATAAGGATCAAGCATTTAAGCCGCAAGAGGCCGTTCCTTGTAAAAGTGCCTTTCATCCGTTTCCCTTTCACGTTCTCTCCGAATCCTGGCCGCTGGTTATTATGCGTAGCTGAGTTTTCGGGTATCCCCTCTTGCTATCTATATGAAATTGTCAAGGTACAAGTCCGGGCTTTTTCTTTTTGAAGAATTAACCCTTCACCTATAAAGCTCGGCAGAGGGTGTTTACCAACCCCTTTTGCAAACTTTTTTATTTTTTTCTCAGTTTCTTTTTCTCATTACTCTCTGCGAGTTCTTCTAAACTGGCTCTCAGCTTGGCAACTGCCTTATTTCTCATGTTGTTGACTGCTGCTGAACTGATTCCATGAATATCGGCATATTCCTGATAAGTCTGTTTCTCAAAATAAAGAGCATAAATAAGTTCTTTCTGCTTATCCGTCAGCATATCCATCATGTTTTCTGTCACCATCTGCTGAACAATCATTTCCTCCATGTCCGGTGCCACACTCTCTCCAAGCTGCATTTCTTCCATAGCAGAAGATAAGGAAATACAGCGTTTCTGATTGCAGCTATCCAGATTGATGCTCAGGCGATCTTCTCCTCGAAGAACAAAACGCAGATACCACTCAGCCTCTTCAAAGTAAGATTCCGTCAGATTACATCCATATCCATTTCCAGCCACAGAAGAGTAGCGATAACCGGAAATATCTTCGATAGGAAATACTGTTACTCGATTCTGTGCCTGATAGACCACATATCCGTTCTTATAAACAGTGATCGTGACTACGCCTACCTCGTTCTTAATAATCTTCTGAGCAACAACCGGGTATTTCCCCTCCCGTAAACTTTTACAGCTCGGTTTCTTTTCGCCTTTCTTTGGAGATTCCACCATTTCTTTCAGTTTTCTAAGTGTCAGCATGACAACCACCTTTCTGCCTTTCGGCTCCGGGCTGTCAGCAGACAAAAAAAGCAGCAAAAAAAGACTCCGATCTGCCCGGTTTTTTTTATACCGAGCGACTTGCGAAGCCTCTCCTTGCTGCTTTATGTATCAATCAGCTATACAGGGCACTCCCTGCACGCAGATTAATCAGTGTTCATATTGTCATTTTCTATTGTAGTGTTTTCAGCCTTATCAGACTTTTCATCTAAAAGGAAACTAAAATCTCCCATTGCGTCATAGGGCTGATGTGTGATAAATTCTAAATATTCATCCTTACTCATTTCTGTTTGCCTCCTCTCTGTTCGATGTATTAATGGTATCAATTCTCCCCTCAAACAACCAGCCCAGTACTGTCCGAATTAAGCTGAAACAACGGACAAAACTGTCCGAATTTTGAGCGTAAAAAAACGACCATCCAGATTATCCTGTAATGATCGTCACCAACTTACTTTTCCATTCATCAATTCTATTAATTCCATACTACCCTCAAAATTCTTTTCAGCATTTTCCATCAGTTTATTTCTAAGATTCTTGTCCGGAATATTATAAAGTCTTTCAAAAAATGCCAACGCTTTTTCCACAAATTCCTTATCTTCTTCTGTCACATTTTTAGCTTCAAAATGAACAGACGTAACCTCTTCTTTTCCGCACTCTTCCCATGTAATATTTTCCTTAAACCATGACTCTGGCTTACCTGTAATTTTAGCTAAATCAGAAGCATATTTAGTAATAGGCCCCTTTCCAGCAACCATTCTGTCAACTGTTTTTTCAGAAAGGTTGAGTAGCTCTGCAAGTTTGGCATGTGTCATATTATTCAAATCATCCAAACAGTTTTGTATATCTTTTCCAATATCCATACGTGTTCTTAGTTTTTTCCCTGCCGACCCCAAGACGAGCTACCTCCTTTCTGAACCGTTTTTTGTATTACCGCCATATAAATGAAGACAATTATAGCCGGACGAAATGATTGACATTTCTATTCCGGCTATTCCATACATAAAATCCGTTCCAGAAAAAAGTAGTGCTTACGTTTTCAGACTTTTATCCTGTATTACCTTCACAAAGTAATTTTCCTGCGTTTATCGTCAACACGTAGCTGCCTCCTGCCAAGTACTTTATCAGCAGAGACTTTCCCCCAACTACCGTTATCATTTCGTTGTTTACCGTTATATAATTTTCAAGTGTATCTTTTCTTGAAACAGTTACTCCTACAACGCTGATAACGATCTGGTCACTTGCTATCATACGCACCGTTTCTCTTATCGCATTTTTATCCATAGTAATTTCTCGCATTCTTTTCGTCTCTCCAGCCACTATACTTGCTGGAAATTGTTCTTATTTTACATATTTTTCATACAAATTTAATATATCTATTGCAAAAAAACCTTGACTGGTTTTTCTCCGCATGATATACTAATGCATGTTGTATTTGACAACTTTTTCTATATGTTCCTCAAAAAGAGGAAAAGAGAATCTGGGTTGAAGGTTCAGATCTAAAGTTACTCAATAGAAGGGCATTCATATTTGAGCCGCAACTAATGTTATGTACAACATGATATAGTACCGATAAAAGCCGACACCAATCCTATTATTTCCAAGTGCCAATTGGATATAGACCAGTAGGATGATGTCGATTTTGTCTGTCTAAGCGTTTTTAGATCTACTCTCGTGCCAAGGGAGTAGGTCTTTTACATTATAGCATTGCTACCATTTATTGTCAATATGCACTATAACCAATGTGTTATGGTGTCTTTTTTTGTGCAAATTGCATTATTTTACATGTCTATTCATTAACAACGCATATCCTTTCTTTTACATTATTTTTTTGTGCAATATTTTGCAATTTTATTATTTTCTTTTCTAAGCACATATGGTATCATATATTTAACCAATAAATGTCACTTTCTCAGAAAGGAGTCCTACCTTATGAACAATCAAGAAATTCTTCGCAAAATCGTCAATTACATTGAGAATGTTATGAAGGAAAAATCTTTAACCTCTCGTGATCTGGCTGATATTTGCGTCAAGAAAACCGGGAAAATGTCTCCAAGAACTATCGACAACATGTTTAAAACCCCTTCCTCTACAACTTTATCCACTTTGTTAAAGGTCTGTGATGGATTAGACTTAAACCTCAACGCTGTATTTCATTCTATTGAAATCGCAAAAACGTCAGCAGAAAATGGACAGCAACGGTTCATCTTCGACATCGAGCATCCAGCATATAATGGCTACACTGGAAATTATCATGTATTCTTTCTTCCAACCTCTGCTTATCCAGAAGATCATTCAGGTCAAACACTGGTTCATGGAACACTTCGTCTGGGAGATTTTAATTCTATGCATGAATGCTCCGCTATACTTGACATTGATTCTGGCGATTTTACAAATGAAGGTACCCCATTTTCTAAGCACTATGAGGGAACTTTAGTTTATTCATCTAACAGCCAAATGTTCTGCAGACTTGTTTGTAGCAAATATGGAGATATGTGGTTCATGGTTTTTAACCACGGCAATCTCAATAACAAAGAACTTGCCTGCGTTATCGGCTGTGCTGCAACTGCCTCATCCGGGCGTTATCGTCATCCTGCGATACACCGATTCTGTTTGTGCAATATGCAGCAATATCCAGAAATTGATTCCGATACCCGTACACTCATCGAAGGGCTTCTTCGGATACAGGAAAAGCATATCTGGATAAAAAAGAAAACTTTAAACGAACTTCTTCTTCATAATAATTTTGATCCAGACTTTCGACGAAACCTTGAAAATTACTTAAATATTGCCACTGAGTACTATGCACTGCCAAAAAATACATTGAAGGAAGACATTCCTCTTTCTACCTCAGTAAAAGAACTTGCCAAATTATGTAATGAATCAAATCTGGAAAAGACCTTCCACATCTTGAACGAAGATGATCGGGAACTGTCATGTATTTTAAAGAGTTGCCTTGCAGCTCCTCCAGCACCAGCGACTCCATCAGAAGCAGAATAACAAAAAAGGAGCCAGGAACATCCACTTCTATGTGTAAATGTTTCTGACTCCTATTAGTCCTTCGCTTAATACCAATTTATTAAACGGTCACGATATTCTTTTTTACTTCATATACAGTTAAAGTTCCGTCTTTCTTGCGTCTCACTTCCGCATTATTCCCCCGATCTGTAATCGCACTGATTACAGCCATCAAATACAATGCTCTCTCTGTCTGTCCCACTAAATCTGTACTTTTTTGTTCACAAATCTTTTTCAAATCTGATCTCATCTCCAGTCCTCCAAGCAATATAATATCACTCAAACGGATAAGGGAAAGAAAACCGCTGATGAGTTTCTGATAAGCCATCCCGAAACAGTACTTAACTGTTGCTTACCATATAGATTCTATCCAAAGGATCAGTGCTGACCTCCTGTTTCCTCCTGACATTTATGATTATACTATCAGAACATATGTTCGCCAATCCCTAATTTTATTTTTCATAAAAAAATTGATTATCATGCTTCCGATCATACAACCAAGTCCATTATGAATCATATCATCCCATTCAAATAATCCACGCATAAATACCAACTGGCTTGTTTCTATTACCGCTGATACCAGAACTCCAAACAATAATGCTCGATACCATTTCACTTTATGATTTGCAATTATCGGTAATAATGCTCCGGCCGGAAGCAGCAATATACAATTCAATAAATTTTCTTTTATCAATTCCCAGTCTTTGTATTTAAAAATTGCCTTCCATGACCAGAATGGTATCAATTCATACTGACGAACCGTACTTGTTCTGGTAAATACCGTAGAACCAAATACAATTCCAAGAAATATTACCATCATCACAACAGCTACTGCCTGAATTAAATTAATCTTTTTTCTACATACGCATCCTGCTACTACGATAACTGTCAAGAGCAACAATACACTAAATGCCAATATCTCATATTTCGACCATTTCTTATTATATGTTGTCCATATCTGGTAAATATCCATTCCATTCCCCTTCTATTTTAATCAGACCAAACCGCAAGAATATCGAATACAGATAACTTGCTCCAAAAACATTCAATTTCTTCGGTCCGCTTACATTTCCATTCATCTTAACTATTTCTTTCAGAGCAATATTTACACTACTTCTGGTTATTGACTTCTTTTTTCGATCAATTAGAATTTCATTTCCATTGACCGTATAATGAAATTTTAATCCTTTTACAGTCGTAAAAGAATAGCCTGAAAACAATTTTAACGTCTCCCACAAATGATTTTCCAGTAATTCATATGATTTATCGATGCAGCAATACAATTTTTCAACAGCCTGTTTTCTTTCCCGGTACAATCTACACCTCTCTGCATACAGGCTTAATTCATCCGCATTGTATATCATTTTTGTATACGGCAAATAGGAATGAACCGAAGATCTGCTCAACCCAGTCTCCTGCATAATCTCTGAAATATTTTTTCCCTTTTCCCTTAACGAAATAACCTGCTCACTAAGCTCAGTATGATACACACCCGCCGTAATTAATATTTTGCGTGTCTTCATTAAGGTAATGCTGAACTGTTCTGATATTTGCCGTAATGAATTTGCTGATCCACCGCCTGCTCCAGACATATATGCTTCAGCAATACAGTTCGTAAACTGCTCCATTATCTTTTCCGAATCATATTCTGGTTTCTTTTTTGGTCTTCCCATTTTCGTGTCAATCCAATCATTTTGTACTAATACTCTGGGTTGACATCTATCTCTATACCAACCCAGAGCACCTCTAATTTCAAATACTTTATTCCACAGTAACACTCTTTGCCAGATTTCTTGGTTTGTCTACATCCAGTCCTTTCGCCACACTGACATAATATCCCATTAACTGCAACGGAATCACTGCAAGACTTCCTACAAAATGCTCATCAATCTTTGGAACATATACTGCAAAGTTTACCTGATCTTCAATCTCATATTTGCCATATGTTGTCAATCCCATCAGATATGCCCCACGACTCTTGCATTCCAACATGTTACTAATCGTTTTCTCATAAAGGTCACTTTGCGTTAATACACCAATTACCAAAGTTTCTGGTTCTATCAGACTGATCGTACCATGTTTTAATTCTCCTGCTGCATAAGCTTCCGAATGAATGTATGAAATTTCCTTTAATTTCAAACTTCCTTCCAAAGAAATCGCATAGTCAATTCCTCTACCTACAAAGAATACATCATGTGCATTTGCATATTTTGCAGCAAACCATTGAAGTCTTTCCTTATCCTGTAATATTTTCTGAATCTTTTCCGGAATCGTCAATAGCTCAGAAATGTAACTGCTATACTGTTCTTCTGTAATCATATTTCCGACTTTTGCAAACTGAACCGCAAGACAATACATTGCTGCAAGTTGAGCACTGTAAGCCTTTGTTGTTGCCACAGATATTTCCGGCCCGGCAAGTGTATAGAACACTTTATCTGCTTCACGTGCAATACTGCTACCAACAACATTTACAACTGCCAAAGTCGTGATTCCTTTTTCCTTTGCCAGACGTAAAGCAGCCAGCGTATCTGCAGTCTCTCCAGACTGGCTGATCACTATAACCAAAGAGTTTTTATTTAATGACATTCTTCTATATCTAAACTCTGAAGCAAGTTCCACCCTTACCGGAATATCTGCCAAATCTTCTATTACATATTGTGCAGCCATTCCAACATGCCATGCGGAACCACATGCAACAATATAAATCTGATCAAATCCCCGAATTTCATCTTCGGTTAGTTCAATCGAAGATAAATCAATACAATCATCTTTTATTACAGATCCTAAAGTGTCCTTAACTGCCTTTGGTTGTTCATGGATTTCTTTCATCATAAAATGTTCAAATCCTGCTTTTTCAGCAGCTTCGGCATTCCATTTAATTTCTGTTGTCTCTTTTTCGATTTCATCTCCATCAAGATTATAGAAATGTGCTTCTCCCGGTGTTAATCTGGCAAATTCCAGATTACCAATATAATAAACATTTCTTGTATATTTCAAAATAGCAGGTACATCAGAAGCGACATATGTTTCCCCATCGGTCACGCCAATGATCATCGGACTATCTTTTCTTGCTACCCAGATTTCTCCTGGATAATCTTTGAACATAAGTTCCAGTGCATACGATCCACGCACACGAACCATAGTTTTCGCAATCGCATCAATCGGTCCCAGGTTATACTTTTTATAATAATAATCCACCAGTTTAATTACCACTTCTGTGTCTGTCTGACTATAAAAAGTGTAACCGTGTTTTAACAGTTTTTCTTTCAGTTCCGTGTAATTTTCAATGATTCCATTATGTACTCCGACAACTTCAGATTCCACTTCCCCGGAACCTGATCTTGAACAATTTCCAGATACATGCGGATGAGCATTGATCTGGCTCGGTTCTCCATGCGTTGCCCAACGTGTATGTCCAATTCCACATGTTCCCAGCAATGCTTTTCCTTCATCCGTTTTTTCAACAAGATTACTTAATCTGCCTTTTGCCTTTACTACCTGTGCCAGATGCTCCCCATCTCGCACAGCAATTCCGGCTGAATCATATCCTCGATACTCTAACTTAGACAATCCATTTAATAAAATAGGTGCTGCCTGCTGTCTCCCGGTAAAACCTACTATTCCACACATAAAAAATTCTACTCCTTAACTCACAAACATGTATTTGTCAATACTCCCCTCGTATTGCCTTTTAGTCTCTTTTAAAAATATCCCTTGTATATACTTTATCTTTCACATCATCCAGACAACTGTCGTATCTGTTTGCGATAATTGCCTGACTCTGTTCTTTGAATTTTTCTAAATCATTTACAACTTTGCTACCAAAGAAAGTACTTCCATCTCCCAGTGTTGGCTCATAAATAATAACCGTAGCTCCTTTTGCTTTAATCCGCTTCATTACTCCCTGTATAGAAGACTGACGGAAGTTATCTGAATTGGATTTCATGGTAAGACGATATACACCAATCACCACTTCTTTCTCCAGAGAAGCATCATAGGTGTTCTCATCTCCATATGCATAGTATCCAGCTTTCTGAAGAACTCGATCTGCGATAAAGTCTTTTCTGGTTCTGTTAGATTCAACGATTGCAGACATCATATTCTGCGGAACATCTTCATAGTTTGCCAAAAGCTGTTTTGTATCCTTTGGCAGACAATATCCTCCATATCCAAATGACGGATTATTATAATGGGAGCCAATTCTAGGATCAAGGCATACACCATTAATGATCTGCTGTGTATTCAAGCCTTTCATCTCTGCATAAGTATCCAGTTCATTAAAGTAAGAAACTCTGAGTGCCAGATATGTATTCGCAAATAATTTTACTGCTTCTGCTTCTGTGAATCCCATAATCAGAGTATCAATATTCTCTTTAATAGCCCCTTCCTGCAGTAATCCAGCGAATGCATTCGCAGCCTTTACAAGCCTGGCATCTTCAATATCTGTTCCTACAATAATCCTTGATGGATACAGGTTGTCATACAGAGCCTTTGACTCACGTAAAAATTCCGGACTAAAGATAATATTGTCGCAGTGGAATTTTTCTCTGATACTTGCAGTATAGCCTACCGGAATGGTTGATTTAATGACCATAATTGCATCTGGATTATATTCAATAACCAGCTTTATTACTGCTTCTACCGCTGATGTATCAAAAAAATTCTTTTTACTGTCATAATTGGTCGGGGCTGCAATTACAACAAAATCTGCATCCTTATATGCTGCTTCTGCATCTAATGTAGCTGTCAGATTCAGATCTTTTTCCTTTAAGTATTTCTCAATATACTCATCCTGAATCGGACTGATTCTTTTATTAATCTTCTCAACTTTCTCTGGAATAATATCTACCGCCATTACCTCATGATTTTGAGATAAAAGAGTGGCAATAGATAATCCCACATATCCTGTTCCTGCTACTGCTATTTTCATTCTTCACATTCCTCTATATTCTAAGAATTCTCAACAATCCACTCTTGATATTCTTTTTCTTCAAGAATATCAGCAATTCTTTCACATGCATGTCCATCACCATAAGGGTTGCAAGCTCTCGCCATGGCATTATATGATTCTTGATTTTCAAGAAGTTCTTTAAAATTATTATAAATCACTTCTTCATCGGTACCAACAAGTCTTAATGTCCCTGCTTTTACACCTTCTGGTCTTTCTGTAGTATCCCTCATCACAAGAACTGGACGCCCATAAGATGGAACTTCTTCCTGAATTCCGCCAGAATCTGTTAAACAAATATGACACCTAGCTTCAAAATTATGACAGTCAAACACTTCAATCGGCTCAATAATATGAATCTGTTCACAGCCACCTAATTCTTCTTCCGCTGCTTTTCTTACTTCCGGATTCATATGAATAGGGTAAACTGCTTTACACTCTGGATGCTCATCAAGGACTCGACGAATAGCACGAAACATATTATGCATCGGCTCTCCAAGGTTCTCTCTTCTGTGTGCAGTAATAAAAATAAGTTTTCCATCCCCAACCCATTCAAGTTCTGGATGTGTATAGTCATTCCGTACTGTATGTTGCATAGCATCAATAACCGTATTTCCCGTAATAAATATCTTCGATGAATCTTTTCCTTCTTTGATTAAATTGTCTGCTGCCATCTTGGTCGGTGCAAAATTATATTGAGATATAATTCCTACTGCCTGACGATTAAATTCTTCAGGATATGGAGAATAAATATTATATGTACGAAGCCCTGCCTCTACATGTCCAACTGGAATTTGAAGATAAAAGCAAGCCAAAGCTGTAACAAAAGTTGTAGATGTATCTCCATGTACCAGGACAATATCTGGTCTAACTTCTTCAAGTACTGCCTTGATTTTTTCGAGAATTCCAGTTGTAATGTCAAATAATGTCTGACCTTGCTTCATAATAGACAAATCATAATCCGGAACAACATTAAATGTGTTCAATACCTGATCCAGCATTTGTCTATGCTGTCCAGTAACACATACTATGGTTTTTAAAGATTTTCTAGTCTTTAACTCATTTACCAATGGGCACATTTTGATAGCTTCTGGTCTTGTTCCAAAAACCAACATTACTTTTTTCATTATGTCATACCTTCTCTTTCTTTAATTTGATATACCATTTTCCTTCTTCGACTAGCTTGTCGAATTTATTTATATCTCTATACTTTAATATTTTCGCTGGATTTCCCGCAACTACTGCACCTTTCGGCACATCATGCACTACGACACTCCCTGCCCCAACAATAGCACCATCTCCAATTGTTATTCCAGGCAATATAGTTGCTCTAGCTCCTATCCAGCAAAAATTACCAATTACTACTTTTTTATTTTTATAACGACAATCATATGGAACTGATTGCAATTCAGAGTCATCATATACATGATTTCTTGCCATTACTTGAATATCATGTGCAAATATGGTTCCCTCTCCAATAGTTATACCTCCCCCATCAGCAAAAAACTTACAGCCCTGTTGAATATGAACATAATCCCCTATTTCAAGCAATTCAGGTGCATATATTTCAGTGCTTTCATGTATAAATGCATTTATACCTACTTGCTTAACTCTTTTCAACGTTCTTTTTAAATATAATCTTCTTAAAAAACCTATCATTTTCAACCTCAATCCATTTTTATCATTTCTTTAAAACTTTTATAAAACAGCACTGAGAATAATAAATATATACCCAATGTTGCTGTACCAAATATAAGAATCTGTAATAACAATGACTCGATAACAACGATTTTCTTTAAAATAAATACTATTATTATCGTAATAATAACAATACAATTATTTTTTAATAATGATCCAAAAATTGTTTTAAATGAATTCTCAAATCCAAAATATGTATGGAATTTAATAAACATAATTATTAAGGATACCAATGAAGCAATTATAGTGCCTAAAAAAATACCAAAAAATCCAATAAAATATACAAGAATAATACTTACTGAAATATTAACAGCACTTACCACCATAGCATTTTTTGCAGTTACGCTAGTAATTCCTTTTGCATAAAAATAGCGATAAATCAAATCACGAACTACTTCCGTCTGTTGTCCTATAATATATATTAACGCTCCAACATAAACAAGTTTTGCTGCTTCCTCTGTAAATGTCCCATGCTGAAATAGCAACATTACTGTTTCATGTCCAACAGTTGTAAAACCAGCAATTACTAAACATACAATCAAATGGAACAAAATTGTCTGTTTCCAAAATGATTTTTGATCATTATCAGTATCTATTTTTCTTACTATTTTAGGATAATAGTAAGTTAACAAATTTCCAATTAAAAGCGTATTAATTATATTTGATATTTGCGAAGCATATGATAATACAGTAATCTCACCTGTTTCCAATCTCGCTGCTATAGTAGAATCTACCATCAATGACAATTTATAAATTCCGGTGCTAAATACTATTGGGAAAAAAAGCCCAAACATTCTTTTTGTTTCAAGTGAAATAGAGAAAGAAGGTCGTATTCTCCACCCTTCTTTAATTGCAAATAATGTGTCAAGTCCAAAATTCACAACCAATCCAATAGCAATAATATAGGTATATTGTGAAATAGAAAGACTTGGTGATAGTATCAACACTACTACTACTATTAATTGAGCCACCAGACTAACTATTTTAGGAAGATTATATTTCCCTTTGCATTGAAAATATGCAACTGTCACATCTGATATTGCCAATAAATAATTTGCTAATAATAATACCACTAATGCATTGCAACAAATATTTATAAAAAGTTCATTTCTATTTGAGAATATTCCTATAATTTGATACCTAAAAGCAATAAGTATACAAACAATAAGAGCAATCACTCCATATAGCACTGTAATAAATGAATCTACATTTCTACGTTCAGTCTTTCTTACATAATTTGGTATGATAACCGTAGAAATACCGGCAGCTATAAATCCAAATAAAAATGAAACGATACTATTAGCCAAATTATAAGCGTCTATTTCTACACCTGTTCCAAATATTCCAGCTACCAACGAAGATTTCATTAAAGTTAAAACCTGTGTTATTCCAGTAATAATAATCATTAACACAAGTGATAACGAACCTCTATACTGTTTCAATTGTTTAAATATCATTATTACACCACCTAAGCCTGTAATATTCCAGCAGTCCTTGAAATTGCCTTGAAGCAGGTAATTCTAATTCTGCTGTTTGCTCTATTTTCGTCATTTGATGTAAAGTTTTTTCATCGAAATTTTCTATTGAAAACCATTTCAATGGTCTGCAGTAAGATTTTATTGCATTAATGCCTTTCTCATTGTATATAATCGGTACTATATTTTTGTGAAAATACAATCCCATCATTAGCGCATGAAATCTCGTAGCATATATTTTTTTTGCAGATGCGAAAAGCTCAATTGTTCTATCTATAGAATTATAATTTATCACTTCGACAAATCGTTTATTATTTTGGTTCAAAATATCATTTATTCTTTTACAAGCTAAATCATCACCTTCTTGTTGACATAATGACACTAAAAAGATTTTTTCATTTTTATTTATATGATGTAAACATATATCTGCAATGCCTTTTTCATAAATATCTTTATAAGCTGCAAGCTCTTGTCTAGTTTCCAAGTTAATCACAGAAATCACGATGTTATTACTATTTTTTATATTTTTTTCCCACTTTCCTTCAAATGCTATATCTGGTGCATACCTTACATTTTTAAGTGTTTGATTAAACAAATCAAAAGACATCTTATCTCTAAATGAAACATCTTCCATTTTACCGAATAATACTTCATATTGTTTTTTATACTTTTCATGAGTATATGGCCCAAAATTACTTCCAATAACAAACGCTTTTTCCGCTTTTGTTGTTGCGTAATCAAGATTAACAAATTGTTGTTGTTCAGCAAGTTCTCCCTTATTTTCCGCAAATAACGAGCCTCCTAACAAAACAAATAAACTTCTTTTATTTACCAATAAAAAATATAATTCTGGTTTCCTGCATAACATCAATAGTTTGTAGGACAATTTATAAATAAACGAATCCTTAGTTACAACTTTTACACCCATTTTTTTATAAAATTCTTTATACTTTTTTTCTGTTAATATATATGTGTTATGGGTAGCTTCTTTCATTTGTTCCAAGTAAACTTTAAGGAACAAATCATCACCAAAATTTTTAGCCCAATATCCCCATAAAAAAATTTTCCTCATATTATCACCTACTACAAATCTTTTCTTTTAAATAAAAAATACAGTATGCCGGGAAAACAATCCTTGTTTTTAGTGAAAATAATAGTATTTTTTGTGCAATGCTAAGTACACCAGATTTTTTTTCATATTTTAGTACATAATTTGATTCACCTTTTTTGAAAAAAAGTTTTTTCTTCTCATCATACTTTAATTTGGACATAAATAGTTCTCTTGAATATTCAACAAAATTTTGAATATACCTATTATAAATTTCAGGAAGACAATTTTCTGCATCATTAGTAACCAATAATTTCAAAATATGCTCGTTTATTCTATTATAAATATCCATTTTATCTTTTCTGAATCGTTTACTCAGCGTTCCTGAATCATATTGTCTATATATGTATCCAGTATTTTTTATACATTTAATGGTTTTGATATTTTCAAGATACGTTAATACAAATTCCGCATCTTCACCATATGAAATATCTGTCGGAAATGTAATATTCCACTTTTCGATTATTTTTCTATCAAATAATTTAAAGCAAGGTCCCAACAGATAAGGTGGAATTAAAAAATCGATCAGGCGATTGCAAAACTCTCTTATCTTCCCTGAAAATTCAGGACAAAAATACTCATATTTGGTATTTTTATTCATATCATTAACTATATACCCGCACATTACAAAATCAGAATTCTCTCCTTCATCTGTAAGCATTTCGATAAGATTTGGAGTTATAACATCATCCGAATCCACAAAGACAATTTTGTCAGATTCGCACATTTTCAAGCCCTTATTCCTCGCCGTAGACACTCCACTATTTTTCAAAGAACAATATCTAATTCTTTTATCATTCCGAGAATACTTTTCAATAATCTCTAAACTATTATCTGTAGACCCATCATTTACTAAAATGATCTCTAAATTTTTGTATGTTTGTGCAATCACACTTTCTATACACTCTCCTAAAAATTCGGAAGAATTATAAACAGGTATTATTATTGCTACTTTCTCATTCATAATCTTTATTTTCGCTTTCTTTTCGCATCTTTCAATTTTTTACTAATCTCTGTTCAAAATCTTCATTATTATCATTGCCTGATAATATACAAGCAGAAATCAGCATAAAAAAGTACCAGCTAAACCACTGCCAATCAGAAGATAAAACAAGAACAAAAATAACAAGAAAAACAATATTTTCTCTCCGTATTCTCTTTATCATATTTAATACACATATAATCAAATAACTTACGCCTAGTATTCCACAATTGAGAAGTGTTGTTACCCAAACATTACCATAAGATTTTACATTAAATAAATTTCCATATTGTGCAATTCCCACACCAAACATTTTTTGCATAATAGAATATCGATTAAATAATTCCACATGTCCAACAATTCTATATTTTGTTGAACTCATTCTTGCACCATTTAAATCTGAATTAAAATTAGTAAAACGCTTCATTATGTATGCTATAGAATCACCAACCGCTTCATTTGAATTACTTACCACGACAAGTCCTACAATAAAAACACCTATTAAAAGCAAAATTCTTCTAGTCATCTTTGAAGACAAATCTATTCTATTTTTCATAATTAGTATCATAACAGTTGTTGTAATAAGTATAATAATCGCTACTACTGACGTAGTCATCAACATCGCAACAGCATATAATAACATTCTTTTAATTTTTTCTTCTTTAAAGGCTTGCACATACGCTACAGAAACATAAATACCCAAATATGAAGCCTCTTGGAATATTCCGTTTGGTCGTATATCTCCTGTATTTACATCAATATAACCAGCCCAACCATCATACTTTCCCAATGCAAGGCCTGGAATTTTTCCATCCCACATTGATATTCCTACATATCCACTTATAAACTGTAATATTACAAGTATTGAAGCAACAATAGCTATCAATTCAAGCCAATACAGAAATTTATCTCTACATGGTGTCTTCCATAAATAATTCAAGCAGATTGCATAAATCAACCATACACTCAAATTTTTGAATGAATTCACCATATCAGTATTACTTGCTAAATTTCCAAATATACCGATGATTCCCAGTCCTAATAACCATATACATAAGAATCCTGTTTTTCTTTCAATCTTATATGATTTTGAAAAACACAGCATTGTCAGAAATAGCATAACTATATCATTAATTTTTAAAGTAAATCCGCTACCGATTTCTACCACTATATAAGGATCTAGAACTGGAGCAAGGGCAAAGAAAAACCCCACGGCTCCCGTTAAAGAGATTATACCAAATCTTCTCTTATTTACTTCCATACTTCTCCTCCAAAAGTTCGCCCATTTTTTCTTTATATTTTTTTATATAATATTGAGGATTATAGTATGTGTTAAATAATTCCATATATTCAGAAATTAATTTATTCGTATCTATTTCTTCACCTAACAGTTTTTGCAATTTCTCTGACGGATTAAAATCTGACACTGGCACAACATATTCAAAATCATTTGTCCTATTATAAAAATCTTTTAAATATTTGCTAAAAACAGGAATAACTCCAGCAGATAAATATGATGATAATTTTGTAGGTGTTGCTACACGATTAACTGGGACATCATTTCGTAAGACAAACCCAAACTTTACATCAGCTAATGCTTCTGACATCATTTCAGGTGCAACTGATGCTACTGTACAGTTTTTTATATTTTTTGTTTCTACTATTCTTCTAGCTTCTTCTTCAGCAAAAGTAAATATTTTTAATTCTGTATGCGGATCAATAGCCTCAATTTTTTTATAAAAGTCAAGTGTTTCTTCAAAGCATTGCCATTCGCTTAAAGATCCTACATAAGTAAATATATTCTTTTCATATTTTCTTTCATTTACTTGAAGTGTTTCTGTTCTGCTAACATTAAAGCAAGGCATAATAAAACATTTTCTATCTGTACTAATGTCAAATTTACCTTCTTCAAATTTTTTCATTTCCTTAGAAACATAAAAAATCGCCATTGCTTTTTTCATAGCAAATTTTGTAATAACATCAAGGACATAACTTCTCAACTTACTTCCATTTCTCATGTAACTTTCTTCTGCATCTATTCCTTGCATCCAATAAATTTGATTTTTATACCCTTTAAAATATAATTTAACAAAATCAACGGCGGTAGGAGCAATAATAATATCCTCTCTTTTACACTGTTTCAAATCCACATCATCTTCATATTTTTTTTCACCACATGCCTCCATAAGCGAAGCAATAACATCTAAATAATAATCTGTGACTTCTGCATTTGTACTTGAACTTCTTACTATCTTAATCATTTTTCCTCTATCCATTTACTATATCAATTAATTTTTTCATTGCATTCGCAGGCAAATATCTCTTAGCTTCGGATACGCAATTCTGTCTCATCAAATTCCATTTTTTTATATCACTATCAATTGACATTATTGCAGCTTTTAATTCACTTATACTATGTGTTTTAAAAATCACGCCTGTCATTCCTGATTTAATTATTTCCGAATTATATTTCCAATCACTTGCAATAACTGGAAGACCTGCTGCGAAAGCGTCAATAATCGTACCAGCAAATCCTTCTCCTTCATAATATGTAGGGAATAGCAATGCATCATATTCTTTCAATACTTTTGTGCTCTGACTAAACGGCACCATTCCTTTATACCTTATATATTGAGGTGCCAAAGTTTGTAGTTTTTCAAACCATTCTTTTTGGTTATCTTCAATCTGACCATATACATCTAACTCAGCAAAAACATCGTTATGCATAGAGTTTATCTCACATACCGCTTGAACCGCATCTTCGATTCCTTTTTCTTTCGTCACCCTGGAAAAAGTACATAAACGATATGGCTTGGTATCTGTATATTTTATTGTTTTAGCATCCAATATATCCAATTCTTTACAATTCGGAATAACATCTATATTATTATATCCCTGACTTTCTAGTTGTTCCTTCATCGAGAATGTTTCAACAAAAATAGAATTTATTTTTTTTAAAAATATGCCTAACCATTTTCTTTTTTTTACAAATTCTGGTAACCATCCACCTATTACATCATAATATATGTTTCTTTTAAACACGCTATTAAATCCAATCAACAATGGAGCAATAATTCGCAATCCATTCTCTGCTGGAAGAATGATTATATTTTCGGCATTCTTTAATGCATTTAACACAATAATTGGAGTTTTCACCAGCGTTTTCATGCCTCCATATGTATCGATTTTCATAACTTCATCGCAGCCAAGAGATTTTTCCAATTCTTTGTATACAATTTTAGTTTTTACCGTTTGCCCATTCAATAAATCCAATGTATCAGCAAAACATCCTATGATACATACTTTTCTCACAAATTTTCCTCCCACTTTTCATTACTATTCTCTCCAATTAATGTTCTCCTTTATCTTTTTAGCAGGAACACCACCATACAATACATTTTCTTTATCAATTGTATTCGTTAATAATGCGCCATACGCAACAACTGAATTTTTTTGAATACAAACCCCTTTCAACAATGTTGCATATGCACATACCCATACGTGATCTTTTATAATTATTTTTTTTGAAATAATCGAATCTTTACCGTTTTCTACCACATAATGTCCATCATTATTTTTTATCGTGACATTCCATCCCAAAACAACATTATTACCGATTTTTATATCAGCGTCAGAACAATCAATTGTAGTTGAGTAATTGCATCTAAATTTATCACCTAAAATAAGTTTTGCATTATTAGCACATATAACACATCCCTGTGATAATCCTAAATCTTTTCCAACCTGGATTACCCCCCCCCGTTCAACACAAAGTAAGCTCTTAGGTGATTCTCTCCTTGATGTTATCGAATCACCAAAACCTATTCTCATTGAGCAAGTAGATAGATCATTATCCTTTGTCAAAAATGTTTTTCTATTTATCCCTGACAACTTCACATGATAAGATACAATATATGGTAATCTGATAGCCTGCGTTACTGGCAATACTTTAAAATTAAAATATATTGTTTTGGGAATAGACATTATTATTTCTATCAGATGAGTTTTTAAAAACCTTTTTGAGTATTGATTCATATTGCACCACCTATTTCATACTACTTTTAACATACTTCCATTTTTTAAAACAACCAAACAGCAAATTTCTTCCCGTATTGAACAAACTCTTTGCCATTCCCATATTTTCAGCTTCATTATAAAGCTTGTAATGCCATCCAATCATTGTTTTAATACTATGCGTACTTACACTCCCAACACGGCCTTTTCGATATTGTGCTAAATATTCATCTAACAAATAACAGTCTGCCTTTTTACATACTTTTAGCCACATAGCATAATCATTATTTTTCTTAATATCTTCAATCTGGATGAGTCCAACCTTATTCGCATCAAACATAACAGTAAGACATCCCGGCCAACAGTAATTAAACATTCCTGTCTTTGTAATCTTCTTAGGACCAGTAACTTTTATGCCCGTTCTATTTCCATCAACATCAATTTCTTCATAATTTGTATAAGAAAATGAATATCCATTGTTTTTCATAAAATTAATCTGTTTCTCAAGTTTATCAGACATCCAGAGATCATCTGAATCAAGAAAAGCAATCCATTGTCCTCTGGCCTCTCGTAATGCTTTGTTACGGCTTATAGCAGCTCCAGAATTTTCTTCATTTTTTAAATATTTGATTCGAGAATCTGTGATTTTAGCAAGTACTTCTTCTGTTTCATCAGTTGAACAATCATCTACAATAATCAGTTCCCATTTAGTATAAGTTTGATTTAAAACCGACTGTATTGATTCTTTTATATAGGAAGCTGTATTATAAGAAGGCATAATAATCGAAACCAAGTTTTCTTCTCTAAACATTCCATCACTTTTATTTAAAATTCGTTTAGCCTCTGTTTGTTTTTTATCATATTCTTCAGAAGTTATTTTTTTATTTTTTAAAAGATAATCTCCTAAATCTTCCGCTGTTGCCATATCTCCATCTGTAATTCCCTCCTGTTTAATAAAAGCAGTTTTTACAGTTTTTAATATAATACCTAAATCTTCTAACAATGACACATTTTCTATATATTTCAAATCCCAGTCCAATTTATCTTCCCACTTAATTGCATTTCTTCCATTCACCTGAGCCAATCCACTCAATCCAGGTTTTGCGGTGTGGCGCATACGTTGCTCTTTTGTCATAAATGTAAGATCTCTGACCAACTGTGGTCGCGGACCGCAAATTGAAAGTGTCCCATTCAAAATATTAAAAGCCTCTGGAAGTTCATCAAGACTTGTACTTCTAAGCCACTTGCCAAATGAGGTTAACCGCACTTCATCTGGTAATAGTTCTCCATTTTCATCTCTCTCATCTGTCATCGTACGGAATTTATACATTTTAAAAATAGTTTCTTTGCCATCTTCTCCAATCAAACCTGGACGATCCTGAGTAAACAATACCGGACTTCCAAGTTTGAATCTGACAAGAATTGCAACACCTATATATAATGGGCTAAAACATATAATCGCTGCTGATGCACAAACAATATCTATTACTCTTTTAACGTATTTCTCATAAAATCCCATTTTACGTGTCGGAATTGCTTCTATGTTTTCAGCTTTATAAATGGTTTTTTTCGCTTTTTTCTTCATAATCCAAGTTGCTACCGCAGTTCCACCAACAATAGATGATGCTATAATTCCAACTATTTTTTTCTTTGACACTATAATCTCTCCCACAATATATTTCTATTCAAAACAAGCTCTAATCACTTCAATAATTCTATCCTGCTGCTCTGCCGTCATTTTATTATCACTTGGCAGGCATAATCCTCTTGTAAAAATGTCCATTCCTACATCTGCCACTCCACCTGCAATATACGCATTTGATCTTGCACGTCCATTACCATTTCTGACAATAAACGGATTTAAACGATAAATCGGCTGCATATGCATTGGTTTCCAAATCGGTCTGCCCTCTGCATTAATAGATGCAATTGCCTCCAGAATTTCAGTCGGACACGTTTTTCCGGCTTCTTTGACATAGCAGACATCCTGCTCTCCACGAACCTGTTTACACATCGCATCTTCATCAATAATCAAGCAGGAAAGCCAATAGTTTGGTTCTGAATTTTCCAGATCAATTGGGTTCATGGATACTGGCAAATCTTTTAATCCTTCTTTATATCTTTCGTAGATTGCTTTTTTCTGTGCAATATGTTCATCCAGATAAGGAAACTGTCCACGAACAACACCAGCAACCACATTACTCATCCGATAGTTGTATCCCAGTTCTTCATGCTGATACCATGCAGCATTTTCTCTCGCCTGAGTTGACCACTTACGAACCTTATTTGCTGCTTCTTCATCATCTGTCAGGAAGCATCCACCAGCACTACCAGTAATAATCTTGTTTCCATTAAAGGAAATCGTATTATACTTTCCAAATGTGCCAGTCTGTACTCCCTTATATGTAGCTCCCATAGATTCTGCAGCATCTTCTACCAGAATTGCATTATGTTTCTTGATAACGGCATTTAATTCGTCTACTTTTCCTGGTGTTCCATAAAGGTGAGCAACTACTACTACCTTCGTATCCGGATAAATTTCAAATGCTTTTTCAAGTGCCACCGGATCCATATTCCATGTGTCATATTCCGTGTCAATGAATACCGGTTCACCGCCCTCGTAAACAACAGGATTTACAGTGGCATCAAAAGTCATATCTGAACAAAAAACTTTCTTTCCTTCCAATGCACCATGTCCAACTTTTGGCATACCATATGCTTCAATACCAGCTAATTTCATAGCAAGATGCAATGATGCTGTTCCGGCAGATAATGCAACTGCATGTTTGCATCCAATATATTCACATGCCATTCTTTCAACTTCGTTGATATTTTTTCCAACTGTGGACATCCAGTTTGTTTCATACGCTTCTTTCACATATTCAATTTCCGGACCATGCATAGTCGGACTGCTCAACCAAACCTTTGATTCAAATTTTTCAAAATTATTGTTCTCTTTAAACATATGTAATTACCTCTTTTATATCGCTCCATGTTGTGGTTATTCTTTATGCAATCTCTTTGTTTACCTCTTCTGGTGTCTTAAATGTTGGTACAACACTTCGGAGAGCTTCTTTTGCAATCAAATCATCACCTGTATCACAGGCATCTCTAAGAACTTTGATTTTTTTATAAATCTCTTCTTTATTTAAAGCTGTATCTCTTTCAATAAAAATCATACTATTATCCGTTTTATCCAGTTCCTCTGTCTTAACCAAAAGCTCCTCATACAGCTTCTCGCCCGGTCTTAATCCCGTTTCAATAATTTCAATTCCCTGTACACCAGACAGACGAATCATATTCTCTGCCAGATCCATAATCTTTACTGGCTGTCCCATGTCAAGAACAAACAGCTCTCCATTATTGGCAATCGCACCACTCTGAAGAACAAGCTGTGATGCTTCTGGAATTGTCATAAAATATCTGATGATTCGTTTATCTGTAACTGTAACCGGTCCCCCATTAGCAATCTGGCGTTTAAATAATGGAATAACCGATCCGGCACTGCCAAGTACATTTCCAAAACGAGTCGCACTGTATCTTACTTTTCCATGAGTACTTGCGCTTTGAACGATCATCTCGCACATTCTCTTAGTTGCACCCATTACGTTTGTCGGATTAACCGCTTTATCCGTGGATACCATCATAAAGCGTTCCGCACCATATTCCTCACAAAGCTCCACCAGATTCTGTGTACCAAATACATTGTTGTAAATGGCTTCTACACAGTTATGCTCCATCAATGGGACATGCTTGTGAGCGGCTGCATTGATAATGATCTGTGGATGATATTTTTCAAATACTCTTTCAAGAGCTTTTCTATGAGTGATGGAACAAATTTCAATCTGCAAATCCAGCTTATTTCCATATGCGATCTTCAATTCCTGCTGAACATCATATGCACCATTTTCATAAATATCTAAGATAATGATCTTCTTCGGATTCATCTTGGCCAACTGTCTGCACAGTTCTGACCCAATAGAACCGCCACCACCTGTGATCAGTACGACTTTATCTTTGTAATATGCATTGGTACGCTCATCCGAAACAACTAAAGGTTTTCTAAATAAAAGCTCCTCAATATCAAATTCTCGAAGATGACGTTTTCCTCCTGCCGCATACATAGTCGGATAATCATATACTTTTAATTTGTATCCCGCATTCTTGTAATACTCATAAAGAGTTTTCTTCTTTGCTGCATCCATTGATGGGATTGCAAAAATGATTTCCTGTACTTCAAATTCGCCTAACTTCTTAAAAGTTGCTTCCGTTTCAGACCAAACCGGAATGCCATGTATATCTCGTCCAACTTTTTCCTTATTAATATCAATAAAACATCTTGGTACATACGCTGCTTCTGAATTGTTCAAAAGTTCTTCTGCCAAACTCACACCAACTCGTCCAGCACCAATAATTGCAACTTTGATCTTCTGCACTTCTTTTTCATTTCCAGCTTCAATACCAGAAAATACATGCAATAATATAGAAAGAATTTTTCCTCTTGTTGTCTCCTGGTTTCCACATTTGTATGCATAGCGATACATCATGCGAAGCGCCAATGCTCCTAATAAATTCAAGCTAACCAATGAAAGTAATCTTGCAAATGTAATTTTTTGAACTGGAAGTAGGAGTTCCAGACATAGATACGCCACAAAAGCGATAGAGTCAGTAAACAGCAAGCGGATATAGCACTGAATCCCACCATATCTCCATACTTGCCCGTAAATTTTACCTATTAGACGTGCTGTGAAAATACACAAAACAGAAAGACCTACTTGTTGAAAGATCCCAACAGTTGATAATTTATCCATTCCTCCATATAACACCAGGAGTATAACTGCTACTAATGCATATACAATCAAATCATACCCGACAAGCGTCCAGCGTATGTTTGGCGTGTTATTTTGTTTTGCCTGTTTCATATCCATCTTTGTTTCATTTGTACTATTCATCGTGTACCCCCCCCCACGAAAATCAGGGCGGTTTCATCCTTCCTATAATTATTGAACCTTATCATTCCTTTGTTAATGACGTAAACAGAACACTTCCTTGTTCTGTGCTTGTGTTCATTGCAACCATACTTGTTGATTTCACAATTGTTCCTGATTTTAATGTGCAACTATCTCCAATAAAACAATATGGTTCTACCACCACATTGGCACCAATGACCGTTGCCTGCCCAATAGTACTTCCACAGCCGACAACAGCCCTTGGCTCAACAATACAGCCAGGCATTAAATTAGCTGATGGGGAAATAGTAGAATCCATATGAAATAAAACTGGAATATTGTAAAGTGCCTCCAACTTTTTATTCCACTCAAGTCTTTCTGTTCCATCGTCACATGCAGCTATTGCACAGTTATATTCCGGATAAAAACTTTCCACATCCTCCAGTTTTCCAATAGCTCCTTCTCTGTCATTATCTACAAAGGAGATTTCCTCAAAGCAACCCATTGACTCTGCTATCTCTTTTACATAATCTCCATATCTTTTAGAGGCTACAATTAATAATTTTCTTCCCATTTTCAACACACTCCTCATAATTATTTGTTTTTATCAGGTAAGTTCTATAACACGACGACTAGCCTGTGAATGTTCTTATTAAAAAGATCATTCGCAGGCTAGGTCAAACCTCCTTATCATAATTTTTCAGCTTATAGTGTGGGTCAAAATAAGCATCCAAGAAACCATTCACTTTTCGCAGTTTCGCAACTTACTCGACACAACCATACAGAAAAATTATCATAACAAAATTCGACTAAGCCAGCGAAACCCTTGCAAAATCAAGGTTTTTCTTGGTTGTTCCTATTATACCGCTATCTCCATTCAGCACATTCCAGAACTGTGGGAATTCATCCAGTGATGTTTTTCTGATAAATTCTCCTATCCCGGTTTTTCTGGTTCCGTCGGGCAGGATTTTATTTCCTATTACACGAGGGTCGAAATCCATCTTAAACATACGTCCGTCACTCATTTTATTCTGTGCCATAAGTTCTGCCCTGCGTTCTTCTGCGTCCATATACATGCTTCGAAATTTGTACATTTTAAATGGTTTTCCATTCTGACCGATCCGTATCTGTGAGAAGAAGATCGGACCCGGAGAGCTGATATAAATGGCCGGTGCCACAAAGATAAAGATAATCCCTGTCAGGAGACAGCCCACCAGTCCACCCAGGATATCCAGTGTTCTTTTAGCAAGTGCCTGTCTGTCCGTAGCATAGTTCATAGTGGTCGTCAGAACTGTATATCCACCTATTGTCTCTACAAATTGTTTCTGTCCGGGGGTGCTTCTGACTTTTGCCAGGTTCACATGAACTGCCATTCCCATTTCCAGCAATTCATTGATCAGTTCATGGGGATATGGACAAGATGTATCTACGTTTACAAAGACTTCATCAACCCACTGCTGGCAAATATAGGATGCAGCATTTTCTAAATCTGCCACAACCGGAATTCCTTCAATTTCCCTGCCTGCTATATTTTTATCAATGATTATGAGACCATTGATGTTGTATCGATTATAATTGTGATTTTTAACATTCTGGATTACTTTTGACGCAAGATCATAATTTGTTACAATATAGAGTGAATGTTCTCCACCTTCTGCCATTTTATGGATCAGGTGTTTTTTCCATATTATTCTTGTGCCATAGGACAGGAGTATATAAAAGACTCCCATAAGATACAGAACTGTCCTTGAGAAGCTGTGTCCATTACTGACGGTAAACAGGTACAGACCGCTTGCCAGTTCTATCAGAATCATCTGCTGGATAACGGAACGTAATTCCTGGTAATAACCTCTCCTCAGAACGCCTTTATAAGATTCAAAAATAATGATCAGAAATAAATCTGCCAGTATTACAAAGAATATCATGTTGTGATATATTCCCAGTTCAAATATGTTCCGGACAGAACCATTTCGAACCAGATATGCCAGTATTAAAGACAGAAATAAACACACAAGATCTAAAAATATAAAGTCCTTGTGTTTATACCATCCTCTTGATTTTTTTCTATACATACGCCTTCCTTAGTTTCTCCTTCTTTTTCTCATACTTTTTTTACTATTTCCAACCCAACCTCCATATCCACGCTCCTTCCAAACATTTCTATGGAAATCCAGGCTTTTCTTTTATGTCTGTTGATTTTTCTGATATAACCTTCCATGCCCTGCAAGGATCCTGTGAGTATCCTGACCTGATCATTCTCTATGATTCCTGTGGACATGGTTACCAGTTGTTCTTCTTTTCCCAGCTTCAGAAGCAGCTCTACCTCTTCCTGAGATAAGGGGATGATCTCTTCTCCTGTTCCCAGAAGCCGGGTCATTCCTGTGACTTTTCTCAGGCTTTCAGCCAGCTGTTCCAGATTTTCGGCAATTAAAAAGACATACCCGGGAAAGAGGATTCTTTCCTGGATATGCCATTTGCCTTGAAATCGTTTCTTCTGCTGATAGTATGGAATAAAGCAGCGTTTCAGTATATCGCTGCTTATCATCCGCTGACATTGACAGCGGATGTTCTCTTCTGTGCCTGTTCGCACCTGCATCACATACCACATTGGATATTTTACCTCCGTATTTTTGGTATGCTTCGCCATTCTGCCTGTGTTTCAAGGCAGATTTTCTTCAAGATATGTAAATCAATATCTTCAAACGCGGCAAAGCGACGATTTAAAGACTATAGACCTTTTGTCTTATTCATGAGTAATTATAGCTTTATAACTAGAAATATGCAACCAATTTTGTTAATTTTTTTAATTTTCTATCCTGCAGAATCTAAACTATCATTTTTCGGAGTATTCTATTTCCCATATATCGCGAAATCCTATGTTGGAAAAACTTAGAATAATCCGGCAACAAATAAACATCTTGCAAGATTTTCATTTCTGTAAAAACAGCCGCCATCTCTGGCGACTGCGTTCTGATTCCGAATTATTGATTATTTCGCGTCTGCGATTACCATGAAGAAATCTCCATCGTTTAATGTAACAGTCAGAGTCTTGTTCTTTTTGTCAATCTTACTCGGATCAATGACTACCATTTTTTTTGTACCATCCTTGCTGTAAACAAAAAGCTGAATACCTTCCATAGTATCTGTGATGCTTGGAACCTGGATTGTTACTTCATATGTTCCATCATCATTTGGCTTTGCTTCTTCATGTTTAAGTACGTCGAATTCATAGACACCTGTAACAATCTCTTTTCCTTCAAGTTTAGCAATAGCATCTTCAAGATCTGCTTTGTCTGCTTCATCTACAGGAAGAGATTTCAGTACCTCTATAAATCTATTAATCTCCATCTCACTGTTGTTGATTGCTGTAAAAGCATCTGCCAGATCCGGATATTTTGCCTGCAGATCCTTAAAGCTTTCTGTTTTCTCGATTTCCTTAACAACCTCATAGATTGGAGACTGTTCAGATGATACAGTAACGTCACTTGTCTGGCTTGGCGCTTTTTCAGTTACATCACTCGTGTTGCTTGGCGCTGCACCGACACCTACAGTAGCACATCCTACTCCAAGGGCAGCTGCTAAAGCAAGTGTCATAAATTTCTTTGCGATTTTCATAATGCACCTCTCCTTTTGGATTAATTTTTATATAGATAATCGTACAAAATGTCTGCACGGACTATCTCTGAATAATAACAGTGATAATTATTTATCACTGTACAGTGTATTCTGTATTCATCATACTATGACTAATACAATCAAATTTTCTCATAAAACATGGAAATAATCAAGTCCGACAATGCATCTTCATCAATATGGTACTCATCAAAGTTCTCCCCATGTGTTCCCTCACCCGGTACTGTCTCTGTATCAGTGATTCCATTCTGTGATGCAGCCAGCAATTTGGCAAATATATCATTTCCCATATTTGTAACTGTATAGCTTTTAACACTGTCATAGAGACCTGTCACAAATCCGGCGTCCTCTCCTGCTTTTTCCTGAGCCTTCTGCACCAGTGCCTGAAGAAAGGTTTTCTGTCTCTCCTGACGGACCAGAGCACTCTGGGTTTTGTCAATGTCACGATATCTTACAAACTGTTCTGCAGTTTCCCCTGTGATATCCACAACAGCACCTTTTTTATATTTCGGATTCACATCTGCGAGACTGTCATCAGGGATTGTGAGCTGTATTCCACCTACGAAATCTGTGATCACTGAAATGCCATCCATGTTCATGGAACAATACCCCTGAATCGGAAGTCCGTCCAGCATATCGGAAACTGCTGTTTTCATCAGTTCACAGCTTTTCTCTTTCCCATCCCCGAAAGCATACTGTATATTCAGATGATCTGTTGTCTCTCCAAGGCTCTGACCATATGGATTAAATACTTCTATCCTGGTCATGGAATCTCGTGGAAGAAACAAAACTTTTATCTTTTCTGTTGCACGATCCATGGACACCAGGAAAATTGCATCTGCCTGCCCGGCATCTGCCTGTGACTGATAAGTATCTACAGCTTCCCTTGTATCAATTCCCAGGAATAAATAATTGCTGAGATGATCGTTATATTTGTATGCCTCACCTTTATATTCCACGGTATCACTATTTTGATTTAAATCCGTCTGATTCAGGCTGTCACTGTTCTGACCACCGGTTTTTGGCAATGCAGCATTTTTCTGGCTTAACAGATAATAACCGCCGCCAAGAATGGAAAGAACTATAATCAGGATAATAATCAAAAGCATACAGATCTTGCGCTGTCTGATGGCTTTTCTTGTGTTTTTTTTCATTTTCCTTCCTTCAATCTCTGTATTTCAGTTATCTCATCAGTTTTTGCTGATGTAATTAAGCTCCTGCAGTTTCTGTAATATTGCCTCTGCCATTGCCTGCTGAGCCTCATAGGTAGAAGACGGCTGTGCAGTCACATCTGCAAGACTGATATAGTGTTCTCCCCATTTCTGGCTGAGCACCTGATCCAGTGCTTCAGAGGTTACGCTTCCGTCCATAGGGCGTGTTCCTACTACAATAAACTGATTTTTATTCTGAAATGTATTTAAAATCTGTTCCTGCTGGTCTGCCAGTTCTGCAGGATCATGATTCCAGCCGCCATAATACCCCATGAAGATAACCGGAATACAATCCATATCATTTCTTGTAGTCTGTTCTTCTGTCAGATCACGTATTCCAGTCTCTGTTACATTCAGCTGGGCACCGTTTGCAGCCTGCTGATGTCTGGTAATATAGCCCTGAATGGTTTCATCACTTACACCAGCCATCTTCATCATGGAAAGGGTGCCGCCTCCCTGAAGTGTTTTATTGATCACTGTCATATTATAGCCATTATCGGTCAGAAGCTTCTGAAGCACTTCCATATAAGAATATGTATTGGATTCTTCCCCATTGATCAGATCATCTCCCCAGCACACAATACCTGAAGCAGCAGCTGCCGTCTCATCTTTTGTATCTTCTGTCTTATCTGCATCTTCTGTTTCAGCTGTATCCGTTTTTTCTGTGTCTTCTGTGTTCTTTGATTTAATGTCTTCTGTATCTTCTGCTTCTTCGGAAGATATCTCCTCCAGCTCTTTTGCACGTTCTTTTACTGCTTCGTAATCTTCAATCCCACTTTGCTGGTCGTCTGCAATTTCTGACAGGTGTCTGGATTCCTTCTGTTCCGATTTATAACTGGTCACAAGAATAAAGCCCAGGAGAATTGCCAGCAGAACGCAGATAAAGCCCAGTAAGATATTCGTCTTTTTTATTTTTTTCTTCCTAATTTTGCTCACTTTTACAAATTCTCCTTTATCATTGATCATGGTTTCTGTCTTACTGCCAGATAACTACCCGTATTATTTAATCCGGGCTTCTTCGTCACTTCTGCGATAATACTCTCCATAATGCTTATAATAAGAAGAATAATATTTGTCATCACTGGTATCTATCTTGTTCATAACAGCTCCAAGAATACGGCATCCGCTTCTTTCCAACTGTTTAAATGCTTTCTGTGCATCCCGGTACCTGACATTTCCCGGTTCGATCAGGAAGACTGCACCATCGCAGCATCTTCCGATCACTGCCGCATCAATTACTGTTCCAATAGGAGGTGTATCGATCAGGATATAATTATAATATTCTCTGATTTCCTTTAAGAATACCTTAAAGATGTTCTCACTGAGAAGTCCTGACGGGTTCGGTGCACTCGGACCTCCGAATATGATATCCATATTCGGAAAGTTTGTAGAATAAATAACCTCCTGTAATCCCACCTGACCACTCAGAAGCTGTGAGAGACCTTTCACTTCCTCTTCCACACCCAGTCGTCCGGCATATGCAGTCTTCCTGATATCCGCATCCAGAAGGAGAACCTTCTTGCCAATGCTCCCAAGCTCCTGGGCAAGACTGAGTACTATATCACTCTTACCTTCGTTTGGATAACAGCTTGTAATCAGAATTGTTTTTATGCTCTGACCTGACAGCTGAATATTGGTACGCAGAGTTTTGATCGCCTCACTGTAAAAATAATCCGGATTTCTTTTATCTGTTAAATTGAGTTTCTTCATTGCTCAGATTCCTCCATCAGTTTAATGGTGCTTCTTATTCTTGTTCTTTGATTTCCTGTTCTTCGAATTTATAAAATCTTTTCTGTCAGGAACCTTGGCAAGAACAGAAACTCCCAGGTATTTCTCAATATCTTCCTCTGTCTTAATGGTATCATCCATTACAGCGTATACAACCACAATTGCCGCACATGCAAGGAAACCGAGTAAGAAGCCGAGTGCTGCATTCTTCTTTACACTTGGAGAAGTTCTTACAGTAGCAATCTTACCGACTTCAATAATCTTAGGCGGGATAACTTCCATTTTATCACCAATATAGGATGAGGAGACATTCGCAATCTCATCTACAATCTTCTTTGCCATTTTAGAATCTGTATTATTGACAGTAATCTCAAGGATACGGGTATCTGTAGGATTATTGATACTTACGCTTTCTTTCAGTTGTTCTGCAGTCATATCCAGATTCAAATCTGAAATTACCTGCTCCATCACAGGAGTACTTGTGATCAGAACTGTATAATCACTGGTCAGGCTGGCACCTAACTGCAGATCCGCCAGTGATGTCAGTGTGGTTTCTTTTGAAAGTACAAGGATACTGGATGTGGAGCTGTAAATCGGTGTCATCAAAAACTGTGTATATGCTGCTGCAATACAGCCTCCGGCAAGAGCAACCATCAGTACCAGAAGGATTTTTTTCTTGAGTGCGTAAAATATTTCCAGTAAGTCGATTTCAACTTCATCATCATTTGCATCGGCTCTCTGTGCTTTGCTGCTCTCAAAGTTACTGTTCAAATTGTCTAACATCTGATAATTTCCTTTTCCTTTTTTCTTTATAGTTTTGTACATTGCCGTTCACAGGTAATATTCTGTCTTATGTATTTCTGAAAGTAAACAGCAAAATTGACATAAACCGATTTTATTGTAAATCAGCCGATAAAAAAAGTCAATCTGCAGACTCATGTTTTTGTTTCTGTTTCAGAATTTCTGCGGGATTATGAATAAACAGTTCATCTGCATAGTCCTGCCCGAATTTCGCTGATACCATACGATATGCCTCGCCAATCCTGCTACTCCTCTTTGCACTGTTGTGACAGTCTGATCCAACGAAATGAAGAAGTCCGTCTTTCATGATTTTATTACAGTACCGTTTAGTAAAAAATCCATCTTTTCCTGTGATGCTATCTGCATTGATCTGCATATAGACGCCCATATCTGCCAGTTCTTCCACAAAATCCAGACTGTTGCGTGTGATTTCGTAACGTTCTATATGTGCCATGATCGGCTTATATCCTCCGGAGAGCAATGCGCCGAGACGTTCCCGTATATAGCTTTCTTCCGAGTTATGAGAAAATTCTATAAGAACATACCGCGAACCGGCCATTGTCATTACTTTCTGTTCTCTGAGCATGGGAAGCATCTCCATATTGGCGTGAAACTCACATCCCAGATACACATGGAGATCCGGGCTGATCTCTGATGCCGCTTTCTCCACCAGTCTGAACTGCTCTCTGACTTTCTCCGCAGGTGTTTCAAACATCCGAAAGCGGAAATGGGGAGTTGCAATAACCGTCCGCACACCCTGTTCATATTCCATTCGGAGTAATTTTACGGTTTCTCCTATATCTGTGGCTCCATCGTCTACACCGGGTACAATATGACAGTGTATATCATAAATTCCTTTTATGGACATCCTATAATTCCTTCCTGACTGTCTGCAGCATTTCTGATGCTCCTGTAACTGCTGACCACATCGTAATCCGAAAAAAACAATCAACCGGCTCTGTATGATCATCCTCATACAAAGCCGGTTGCTGAATATTTATGAGTATTCTCTTAATTATTCTTCTGTAGCTTCCTCAGCCGGTGCCTCAAGAGCTTTCATGCTCAGGCTGATCTTCTTGTCTTCGCCGTTGAAGTCAACAACCTTAGCTTCGATCTCCTGTCCGATTGACAGTACGTCTGCTGGTTTAGCAACGTGCTCTCTGGAAATCTGGGATACATGAAGAAGTGCATCTACACCAGGTGCAAGCTCTACGAATGCACCAAAGTCTGTCATACGTGCAACTTTACCTTTAACTACGTTTCCTACAGCGAAGTCCTCAGCTGCTGTGAGCCATGGATTTGCTTCCGGGAATTTAAGGGAAAGTGCAATCTTCTCTCCGTTGATCTCTTTGATAAGAACTTTAACTTTATCGCCAACAGTGAATACTTTCTTCGGGTTCTCTACTCTGCCCCAGGACATTTCGGAGATGTGAAGAAGTCCGTCTGCTCCGCCAAGATCGATGAATGCACCGAAATCTGTAACGTTCTTAACTGTTCCTTCAACTGTGTCGCCAACATGGATCTTCTCCATTAATTCTTTCTGTTTCTCTGCTTTCTCAGCGAGAAGAAGCTGTTTACGGTTACCGATGATGCGGCGTCTTCTCGGGTTGAATTCTGTGATAACGAATTCGATCTCCTGATCTGCATATTTGGAAAGGTCTTTCTCATATGTGTCGGAAACCAGACTTGCAGGAATGAATACTCTTGCTTCGTCTACGTTTACACAGAGTCCGCCGTCAAGTACCTGAGTTACAGGAGCTTTTAATACTTCCTGATTCTCAAATGCTTCTTCAAGACGTTTGTTGCCTTTCTCTGCTGCCAGTCTCTTGTAAGTAAGAGTAACCTGACCTTCTCCATCGTTTACTTTGAGAACTTTTGCTTCCATTGTGTCTCCAACGTGAACAGCATCTGTGAGTACAAGGCTTGCATCGTTAGAGTATTCGTTCTTTGTGATAATACCGTCTGCTTTATAACCGATATTCAGAATAATCTCATCTTCTTTAACATCGATGACAGTACCCTGTACAATCTCTCCATTTCTGATAGTCTTTACGGAATCTTCCAGCATTTGTTCAAAACTTAATTCTGACATGTTCTTGAACCTCCTCAATAATTTTGTTTGGGGTGGAAGCCCCTGCTGTAATACCTACATAACTACTGCATTGGAACATTTCAGAATCCAAGTCTACAGGTGTTTGTATATAGTAAGTATTTCCACATTCCTTTTTACATATTTCAAACAGCTTTTGAGTATTGGAACTATGCCGGCCACCTACGACCAACATAGTGTCTACCTCTCCGGCTATGTTTTTTGCTTCTCTCTGCCGTTCTTCGGTAGCATTACAAATAGTGTTTAAAATATTGAGAATATTTAAAACATTATTATCATACCTCTTTTTGCAAAGAATTTCAACTAAATCTTTAAATTTGTTGTAATTAAATGTCGTCTGGGACACAATACTTATTTTTTTGCCTTTTGGGGGTACAAATGCTTCGGCTTCTTCTTTGTTTCTGATCACCGTGTACGGTCCCTGACACCAGCCGCAGATGCCCTGTACTTCAGGGTGGTCTTTGTCGCCGATGATGATGATGTGGTTTCCTGCAAGGCTTTCTTTTTCCACGATCCTGTGGATTTTCAGAACGAAGGGGCAGGTCACATCTACATAAGAG
>OGJI01000817.1_pt1 | contig 38860 bp, 48 predicted proteins | sample 1572031 | NCBI WGS metagenome assembly OGJI01 (sample SAMEA2582119, study PRJEB24529) | metagenome | biome: Human gut stool | place: China | collected 2011
AGAGGTCTTTCCTCGTTACCAGTGCCGTCACTATGACGGTTAAACAGATGACGATAAGGGCGATTAACATCGCCTTTTGCTGCTTCATAGCCTGCTTCTCCTTGCCTTTCGGCACGTAAGAGGCTAACCTACATTTGTGAGACATAGATTGGGCCTCAGATTAATGTTAAGCGTCTTGCAGGACGCGTAATGTTAACTGGGGCTTTTCTCTATCTGCCTTTTGGTGTTCATGCCTGAGACAGATAGCCTCAAGCACCCGCAGCAATTCTACTTAACTCTCCTTTTCCCGCAAACCGTTTTTATCCTCAACGTAAATTTTACCAATATTGCCTAACACATCTCCCTTGCCCTGACGATGCTTACCTCTTTACACAGACCCAAATTTATGTATTATCTTTTACAAACAAGCAGTTAAGAGCTATCGGTGGGTGAGTTCGCCCTGCGGTAGCTTTTCCTTTATGCATTGCATCTATTTATGTTCTAGTATATTCCTATATGTTCAAAAGGACTTTTCATGCACAGCGTTAATTTCTATTCATTCCGCGTATTGACCCATAAAGGCAGTCGAGCCAGCAAAAAACTTAATGAATTGGGTTTAAGTAATAAAAAAACGGCATATGAACTTTTTGTTGATTATTTTACTCTATATAAAAACACCCCCATCGAGTTTGGCGTATCCAAAACTAAAATATCTCTGGAACAACACGCTAAACTTCACTTTGATAACTCAAAGAAAATTATATATGGTTATATAAAAGTTGGGAAATATGGAGAAAGCAGTGAAATAAAAGATGTAAAACTCAAAAAAATCCACTACAGGACAACTGCTTATGATGTAACACTCAAAGAACGTTATATTTTAATATACCTACCAGACGCCCTTGAAGAAGGAATTATTGCATTCCACTCTTGCGATAATATTTCTGCCCGAGGTGTCCTTTCTGATTCTATCACTGAATATCTAAAAAACAAATTTCAACTCGAAGCAAGAATCAATCCATTACATCATAAGAAAATCCCTCAATATATTCTCAATTCCGAATTAAAACAAATTAAGGCTCAAGGATATAAAGCACCAAAAGACATTGCTGATTCCTTTGGTCAAAACAAAACAAACATCAAGACAGACTTAATAATAAAAGCAAACGATGGCATGTTCGGAAGTTTCAGGGATTTAAGAAACAAGAATATAGGAAACATCATTGAGATTATTGAAGATAAATGTGATGCAATAAAAGTAAGCTTACAACTCGGCAGTCGGACTGTCGTTTTCAATTATGAGACCATACTAAAAAAAGGAATTTCTGCAGAGTTAGATGATAATGATTTAAAAATCGACCCATTAACAGGCATACCTGATCTAACAGCACTTCATGACACGATAAAAAACCTTTCTAATGATATATTGTTAGAACTGCATAGCGGAAACAAAGGGGTGATTATATGAATAAAATAAATGTGCTGGGTGTAATAATAAAACACTACAAAACAATGTCAGATCAGCGTGGAACAATGTTGATGAGCGACATTATCGTACATTTTATTGTTCCGTTATCTCTTTCTTTCGTTCTGTGCCGGACATACGGAATAATGAAACCGGCAATTGCTTCCGTCTTCGTTAACTTCGGGGCTATTACAACAGCACTATTAATGAGTGCAGTAATAATGATTTATGAACAAAAACAAAAAACCATCACTAAGATATCAGACATAATTGAAGGAAACAAATCCCGAGACAAATTGATATCATTAAACACTAACAAAACCATATATGAGCAGTTATGCCACAACGTCGCTTATGCAATATTAACTTCAATAGTATTGGTTATATTTTCAGTGATAATATATTTCCTGCCTGACAATGCAGTGGATTTAATGAAATGGTATTTTCGCGCACCTGCATATATTGTTAGCTTTTTAGCCTATACATCCTTTTTTATCACTGTTATAACGTTCTTAATGGTAATAAAAAGATTTAGCACAATTTTAGATAATTGAACAGCGGAACAGCCGCCCTTTCGGGCGGCCTCCTGACATTAATCGTTGTGGTAACTCATGGCTTCATTTGCAGCATCAACTGGATCAACATCCCACCAGCAATAATTTGGGTTGGCTCCTTCAGGTGTCCATGATTCTAATTCACTTTTTGCCGCATTCTCGTCGCCAGTAATTTTAAAAATCTGCTCAGAAAATTTTTTCACCCACTCGTTATATTTTTCCGCGTTAATGTTTTTTTGTGTATTTAACATAGATACTCCTCCGGTTAAGGATTAAATTTTATTTACAGTGCTGAATTTAATTATTCAGATTTGGATTATGCTTTCTCTTCTTCACGCAGTGCCTGATAGTTAATTTCGCTCATTTTTCTCTTCACTCCGGTATACAAGAATTACAACGTCACCTCTGCTAATCACGCGAGCTGGCTCTCCTGGTTCCATACTGTCAATATCGAAGGTCTCAAAAAACGCATTCATTGCCTTCTGCCGCTGCGTCTGTTTACAGCGTTTATTCCATTTTTTCAGTAACATCAGTGACAGCCACCGCCATGAGCAGAACATGACGTAGCACCAACCAAGAAGCGCCAGCCCCGTATTGAGGGCCGTACCAATCGTCATTGTTGCGTCGATATTCACTGTACCTCCTCCTGGAAAATAACTGCATGCCCCAGCCTCTCCGCCAGCGCCAGTTCCGCCTTAGCGCCTGCTGACCGCTGCCAGCCTTGCAGCATGTAAATCGCATCCACGCAACGAATCATCGCCATGCAGATATCCATGTAGTGTGGCTGTGTCAGCCCGTCCGGAAGTACTGCCGGGTTTAAGACGGTATGCCCTTCCCGTTTCAGTTCATCTTCCGCCTTGTGAAACGCCTCACGGTTGAAATTTTCATATCCCGTCATTGGACCGGCAATATAAACTCTCACCCTCACTCCATCACCTCCTGAAAGTTTCCCCGATAGAACGCCAGCACACGCTGCATAACTTCGCTCCTCCTGCTCTCACGACAAATTATGTTCTGGTGCCTGTCATAACGACGTATTTCTCCGTCTGGTAACTTTCGAATCAGTGTCTGGTCAGTTGTTTTCTCCGGTGTCTTACGCCATACGCGATACGCCTGCTCTGATGCAAAAACACCGTACTTCCCGGACATGTATAAATCGCCACAAGCCAGTACATCCACAAGGCAACGTCGGACCGAATGCCAGCCTGCTCCCGTCGCTCTCTCCAGTTGCGACATCGTCATGCGTTCATTTTTGCGCACCAGAGCGATGATTCGAGCCTTCAGCTCCTCCCTCTGTTCGGGTGTATATACTTTTGCCACAACTCTTCCTGAAAAATCACCTTCACAATTCATACAAAACCAGCTGCCTTCCGGCGCTCATATTCCTGTTTCAGCAACTCAATTGGCGTTGGCCCCGGTGGGCGTTCTGGTGCTGCCAGTTGTCGCCGGACTGGCGGAACACTCCGGCCCATACCAACCTGCTTTGCCCATTTCGTCAGCTGCCGTTCTGCAAGCCGTTTTAATTCCCCTTCGGTCATCTGACGCTCAATCCCCTTTGAACGCATCTCGAGGCAAATGTGATACAGCACAGGCTGAGGCCACGGGTATTTATCGCTCCCGTCGTACCGCCAGGACTCATTGCGCCAGCGGCGGTACTCCTCCATCACAGCATCCACCGTCAGGCCAAAAGGATTTGCCCCGCTCTCCGAAATCAGCGCCACAAACTCAGCCAGGTCCGGAGGCCATGTTTCACCCGCCCGGCAGCGGTCCATGCACTGGCGGCAGACCTGTCGGATTTGCTGCTCAGTCATCGCGCCAATCTGTGCAATCCAGAGCTTCGAAGGTGCGGCCCCGTTCTTCTGGGTCCAGCGGTTCGAATAAACCTCCCCCATGAGTTCCCACAGCTTCCAGGCCGTTTCCGTCGCTGATAAATCCGTTTTCACGTTCCCACTGCTCACGTGCTGCCCGAATTTCCTGAACTGCCCGTGATGCGGTGCCACCTGGTGCTGCTGCATGGCTCACCCCCTTGCTGACTGGTTTAACCTGCGCCCTGACGTGATTTACGTGACGGGCGAATTTCTGCTCCCACTGAACCTGCGTGAACACTTTTCCCTCATCACTCCAGTAATCCCGGAATGCGGCAAGTTCAGCAGGCGTAAATTCTGTCTCCGGCAAAGCCATCCCCCACAACGCAGCCCGTCGTCGAAAATCCCGCGACGGATGCCAGCTATCGGTCATCGGAAATTTTCCGATGGGTTCGCTCAGGCCATCCAGGAATACAAGGGGGGCTGCCTGTAACGACAAAACTTCCTGCTCACTGGTCGGAGCACTCTCGCGTGCGTTATGTGTGGGGTTTAGATCTTTGGGTTCCTTTGGGTTCCGTGATCCGTTTTTGGGTGTCTTTGATGGAAAATTTGGGTGTCTTTGGTTATTTTCCATGCAGCTAAGAGTTCCGTTTTTGGGTCTGTTTTGTGCTGAAACATAACCTTTTTCGGTACTGTTTTTATTAACAGCACCAATTTTACCCACCTTTAAAGACTCCCGTTTTTGGGTGTATTCAGGCTCGGCAACACTTTCTTCTACACCGATAAGTCGGTACACCACGATTTGCTTTGTTCTGCCTTTTCTCTCACCGGTATCAACAATTAACCCAATCTCCATCAGGTGTCGTAAGCTGTCCTGCACAGTCTTTTTGTTCAGTTCCGTTACTTCTGCCAGTGCAGATACAGACGGGTATGCACACAAATCGGCACCGCACATATCAGCAAGCCAGGTCAATACTGACTTACTGGATGAACTGCCGGTTTTCACCTTTTTAGCCCATCGTAGTGCATCGATACTCATACGAACCCCTGGCAGACATTTGTTTATCTGCAAAGTAATATTGATATTGCTGACGATACGCATGCTTGAAAGCAATAGCTTTTTCTATAAGCTCGTCAGTCTCACGTTCCACAACAGATGGATCCGCAAAAAGCAGCCCGGACTCCACCACATCGCCATATTCTTTGTTTAATCCGGCGATCATGTATGTAATGCTTTTTCCGTCAGTAATTTCACAATACAACCTGAAATCGCTGATCCGGATAGCCTCCATAATTGCCGGAATCAGCGCCGTGAATTTTTCCCGCTTATCCCTGGTGTCGATAGCTTTCCAGCGTTCGAATATCTTCACCCGGTTAACGCCCAGCGCCCGTTGATCAACCTCGCCATCATTAAACGTGACGCGTTGAACATCGATGTTCGGGCGTTCTTTCAGAGCCCAGAATGCTTCTGTGATTAATATCGTCGCCTGCTCTTGTGTCATTCCTGGTCGGCATACCCAGGCATCCAGAGCTTCACAAACCTGTTCAGGGGTGATTTTCATTGTTCAACCGCCCCGCCCGCTTTGCCTTACGATATTCGTCATAAACTTTGGGGTCGTACTGAAGTTCCCCGCCGGATGCCTCTTGCAGGCGCATCGCGCGACCTTCAGGAACCAGTTCCCCCCATTGAGAAACAGCAGATGGATCAACGCCAGCAGCTTTCGCTACTTTGGCTTTCGTGCCATAAAAATTAATTACGTCTGATTTAAACATCACCCCTCCAAAGTTGAGTTTTCTCAATGGTAATCACTCAAGGAATCTCAAGTCAAGGATTATTAAGATATCTAAATATGAACGAGAAAACTTTAGGTCAACGAATTAGAGAAAGACGCAAACAGGTTGGTTTAAGTCAAAACGATTTAAGCAAAGCTGCTGGCGTATCTGGCTCATCAATTTCACTATGGGAAAGCGACCATACAGCCCCGCGCGGGCAAAATTTGCATCGCCTGGCTGAGGTATTGCAATGCTCACCAACCTGGATACTGTTTGGTGACGAGGATAAAACACCAGATCCCCCAGTTGCACTTAACAGCGCCTTAGACTTATCGGAAGATGAGTTGGAGATGTTGCGATTGTATCGCGCACTTCCAAAATCAGAGCAGCAAGCACAAATCAGCGAACTCCGTGCCCGCGTTGAGAATTTTAATCGCCTATTCACCGAGCTACTAGAAGCTCGCAAACGTAACAAACATCAGTAACCCCCTTCACAAATTTTAAAGCCTTACATTTCAATGTATTGGCTTTATTTTGCATTAAATATTGAGTTTTCTCATTAAAAATACTTGACCAACATTCATGAGAAAACTAAATTACCACCCATCAAGACACCGCACGGTGTTCTCAGCAAACAGTTCCGCTACCCGGCGTTAAGGGGAAATGAGGTCAACATGGATACTATCGATCTTGGCAACAACGAATCTCTGGTATACGGCGTGTTTCCCAACCAGGACGGTACGTTCACCGCGATGACGTATACCAAAAGCAAAACGTTTAAAACCGAAAATGGTGCCCGTCGCTGGCTGGAAAGAAACTCAGGTGAGTGATATGGATTTCGACACAATCATGGAAAAGGCTTACGAAGAATACTTCGAAGGTCTTGCCGAAGGCGAAGAAGCTCTCAGCTTCAACGAATTTAAACAGGCGCTTTCCAGTTCGGCAAAATCTAACGGCTGATAAGCGAAACAGCACCGCGAGGAATCAGTATGCAGAAACGAGAACCCGTCATCATCGCGCCAGACTATACCGATGATGAACTTTATGAGTGGATGCACCAGAAAATTAATGCAGCGCAGGATCTGAAATGGGCCAATGAAGCCAGGACTAAGCAGGCTGAAAATCTGTCCGCTCTGGAGCAGGATATCACTAATCTGGAAAAAGCAGCGGCATTAAGCATTGCCAGAATGATTACATACCCGCGTTAATAGCTAACCAACGAAGCTAAGGTTGGTAATTAAGGAGTTCTCCACGGGTGAGGTGGAGTGCGTGCGCCGGACACGGGTGAGCATCCGGCACTGACAGTTTACTGAAAGGATATTTCCCTGAAAAGTCAGACCATAACGCGAAAGCGCACGGCGAGGTAGCTGGTTCATAGATAGCCTGTCGTTAAATTTTCGTCGACCGTGCGCTTCCGGTTGTGGCAATCCGCGAAATGGCGCGGCGGTAAGTATGGCGGGGTTATTCCTTCCCCCGTTGAGGACACCGGGTTGTCAGGTTGACCATACGCTTAAGTGACAACCCCGCCATAACTCATACTGCTATAGATATATGGGGTCTAACCGGAGGAAAAATGATAGTTCAATGCACAGACGGGAATAATAAGCTGCTCTGGTCATACGATACCGTCAGCCAGAAACACATAATGAATATGACTTTTATAAAGGACGGTACTCAACAAAAAATCATTACCGCCCTTGCAAGTGCATTAACTCAGGCGACAAGCCAAATTCTGCTATCTGATAACGTTAATGGAGTATCTGATATTGGCTCGATGACCGGGAGGGAGTGCTAATACAACATTCCAGTAACCCGAGTGGGGCACGGTAATATTGGCAGGGAATCGTTCATAGAAACCGCCGTAATAGGTAAAACGCCCGCCCCGCTTGAAAGCCTGGTAATTTGAATCATCCATTAATAAAACATTAATCTGGTGTGAACATTGAACCCTGACAAGGTCACCATCATTCATGTGTTCACGACTATGTATATGGGACATAAACACTCCTTTTTACTGTGGAAAGCTAAATCATATCACGGTCTATGAAGTAAAAAGTGAATTTCGTGATGCGGTGAATGCGGCTCAGCGCACGCAGAACAGTTAAAAACACAAGTGTTATGGGTGAATCATCCGGCGTTAATTGTTAACTGGTTAACGTCACCTGGAGGCACCAGGCACCGCATCACAAAGTTCACTTAGGTGATGAAAGGTAGAGAAAATGTTGAATGTAGCTATTGAAAACCAGAACGGGTGGAATTATAGTGCACCTGCACCTCATAAAACGGGTGCCGGGCGTGGAAACCCGATGTTCACTAACGCGCATAACCGCGCTCAGGCGGTTTTTTTATGCGTAATGCACAGCCACATTCAGATTATGGTGGGACGTGCAGGGCAGCCGCAAGGCTGGCCGGGTTCGTTAGTGACCGGTATTTCCACCCCTGTACGTCTCACCACCCTTATGGTCGTGGAAAACCTTGGTGGTGAGTTAATCAAATTCACTAACGAGGCTGCTATCATGGCTACTATCCCTACCCTTTCTCAACCTGACGTAACCATCGAAAATGGTCGCGCTGTCACTACGTCTGTTGCGATCGCCGAGTTCTTTGGCAAACGCCACGACAATGTTATTCAAAAAATAAAATTACTGGATTGCTCCCCTGAATTCACTGCCCTTAATTTTAAGGTGAGCGAATACACCGACTCAACCGGGCGCAAACTCCCTATGTACCAAATCACCAAAAACGGCTTCGTTTTCCTGGTGATGGGCTTCACGGGCAAAAAAGCCGCAGCTTTCAAGGAAGCCTACATCGCTGAATTCGATCGCATGGAGGCAGAGTTGTACCAGCTTAATACCACTACCACAGACAAAATAATTCCTGGTGATGGTCGCACTCTCGTTGTTTACTTCGACGAACGCGGCAATATCAAATTCACCGAAACCGTTCCTGACGGCGCTCTCGTCTGTACTCTGGATACTTTCCGCTTTTATCTGGAGAAGCAGGGGTGGACTCTTGTAAACAGGAGCGCAATTAAAAATATGACCGTCGAGCAGTTGCTGAGTATTAAATAGTTTTCTGGAATTTTCTTAATGCGACAAATTTATTAAGGAGATAATTATGATTGCTCATCACTTCGGAACTGATGATATTCCTCGTCAGTGCGTGACTCCCGGTGATTATGTTATTCATAAAGGAAGAACATATATTGCTTCGGTAAACAATATAAAAAAACACCGGCTCTATATTCGTGATTTTTCCACACAACACTGTATTAATGAAACCATGATTAAAGTCTTCCTTGATCGTGATGGTTTACCTGTAAAGGCGGAGTCGTGGTGAGCTGTAATAAAATAACTACCCCAATACGACATTCAGTTTAATAAATACATCAGATTCGATTCTTATATGCCAGCAATGGCAGTGACTTGTTCACCCCTAAATCTGTAATGAGGTTTATTGATGAGCACGAATAAAGAAGTGTTTGCGCTATATTGCGAAGCTAAAAATGACAAGGTCAGAAAGCGTCTCGGTATTAAAGGTGGCTTTTTCTGGATCGAAGCCAAAAAACTTTCCGTTGCAGTTTCCCGCTGTATTGCCGCTATGGACGATGCTGGCTACGACGAAGATGATTTCAAAAAAACAGTTCGCATCCATTTGCCTGTTGTAAATGACCTGCCACCTGAAGGCGTATTTGATACTGATTTCTGTAACCGTTACGAAAAAGGTGGAGAAGATGGCATCACAATGATGCCGGTACCGTCCAGCAACAGCGATGAAAACAGTAACGCCGCTAATACTAACGTCAACGGCGAAGACATGATTGAGATTGAGGAGAATATTCTTCTGCCGGTTTCAGGTCAGCTTCTGCCTGTTAGATGGCTGGCACAGCACGGCAGCGAAAAACCTGTCACGCATGTTTCACGGGATGAACTGCGGGCATTACATAACGCACAGGAAGAAAAACTTCCCGCCGTTACCGCTCTGGCCATCTCAAATAAAGCAGTGCAACTCGAACCGCTGGAGATTCGGGATTTGTACAAACTGGTGCGGGACACTGACAAAGTTTTTCCCGCCCCCGTAAATTCAGACCTGGGACTGATGACTTCCTTCATCGAAGCATACCTGGACGCTGACTACACCAATCGCGGTCTGCTTACAAAAGAGTGGATGAAAGGAAATCATGTTTCGCGAATCAGCCGCACACCATCCGGCGCTAACGCTGGCGGCGGTATTCTTACCGATCGCGGCGAAGGTTTTGTACACGATGATGCATCACTGGCGCGCGACGTAGCCACTGGCGTGCTGGCCCGTTCAATGGACGTGGACATTTATAACCTTCATCCGGCACACGCTAAACGCGTCGAGGAAATTATCGCTGAAAATAAACCGCCCTTTTCTGTTTTCTTCAGCAAATTCATCACCATGCCGGGCCACAAGGATTTCTCCCGTGCCATCGTGGTTGCCTCCGTGAAAGAAGCACCAGTTGGTATAGAGGCTATGCCCCACCGTGTCACCGAATACCTGAATAAAGTGCTGACTGAAACCGATCATGCCAACCCTGATCCGGAAATCGTGGATATTGCCTGCGGTCGCTCCTCTGCCCCGATGCCGCAGCGTGTAACTGAAAAAGAAAAACATGATGAAGAAAAACCGCAACCATCTGGCGCAATGGCAGATGAACAGGCAACGGCTGAAACAGTGGAACCGGATGCAACTGAACATCATCCGGACACGCAGCCGGTGGATGCTCAGCCACAGGTGAATTCTGTTGATGCGAAATATCAGAAACTGCGGGCAGAACTCCATGAAGCCAGGAAAAACATTTCGCCTAAAAATCCTGTCGACGCAAACAAATTACTGGCAGCCTCTCGCGGAGAATTTGTTGAAGGGATTAGTGACCCGAATGATCCGAAATGGGTTAAGGGGCTCCAGACTCGCGAGTCTTCGAACCAGAATCAACCAGAAGTGGAACAAACCAAGCCAGAATCGGGACAAAATAGCCAGGATGCACACCAAAATGAACCAAAAACGATACATCCGGAGCCAGCAGCGCAACATGCACAGAAAAATCCCTGTAATGTTTGTGGGGAAACTGGCGGGGGCACATGCCCTGACTGTGCCTCAGTAATGGGTGACGCAACTTACCATGAGACATTCTGCGAGGAAGATTCAGATGAATCTCAGGAAAAAGCTCCGGAGGAGATGGAAAACCCTGAACATCCGCATCCGGAAAATACTGACAGCAATCAGCATAACAATAGCGGTGATAAAACTGACAGGACGACAAATTCCTTAATTAATATGCACGGTCATCAGAAAAGAACATCCACCAGCAGAATGTGTCACCATCTGATGATCGACCTTGAAACAATGGGAAAAAATCCTGATTCCCCGATTATCTCAATAGGTGCAATATTTTTCGATCCGCAAACCGGAGAGATGGGACCAGAATTTAATAAAACCATCGATCTGGAAACTGCTGGTGGAGTCATTGATCGGGACGCGATCAAGTGGTGGCTGAAGCAATCACGCGAAGCGCAATCTGCCATTCTGACCGATGAAATCCCGTTAGATGATGCACTGCTGCAATTGCGGGAATTTATCGCCGAAAACTCCGGTGAATTGTTTGTTCAGGTCTGGGGAAATGGAGCCAACTTCGACAACGTGATTTTGCGCCGTTCATATGAACGGCAGGGTATCCCCTGCCCGTGGCGCTACTACAACGATCGCGATGTACGCACAATCATTGAACTGGGAAAATCCATAGACTTCGATGCCAGGACGCCTATTCAATTCGAAGACATACGCCACAATGCGCTGGATGATGCCCGTCACCAGGCGAAATACGTTTCAGCAATCTGGCAAAAACTGATCCCGAATCAGTCTGATTTTTAATGTTCAACCCCGGTCGTCGCCCCCAGCTATAGTGGCGGCGACCATGATTAGCGAACGATACTCATGGCAAGACTTATTCTGCTCACTGAGTGGGCAAAAGAGGAATTCAGCGATCCGGTCCCTACTCCGGGCACGTTAAGTAAATACGCTAAAGCCGGAATGATATTTCCTCTCCCCAAAAAAGTTGGAAGACACTGGCGAGTGGATCCGCGAGCTCGCTTTGTCGGAATGGTAAACAAGCCGGAGGTGATCGCCACAGATCACCCTGCTTTAAAGAGGATACTGGAAGATGGCACGCCCGCGAAAATATAAAACCGCTGTTCCGGGATTATCTCCGTATTTTGACAAAAGAAATAACAAAGTTTACTGGCGTTACAGGCATCCCATCACAGGTAAAAATCATGGACTCGGCAGTATTGACCAGAAACTGGCGGAAACCATTGCAGCAGAAGCGAACAGCCGTCTTGCCAGACAACAAATGGAGCAAATGCTCAGTCTGCAGGAGAAAATTATTAATGATACCGGCGGTTCATCAACCGTTTCCATTTTTCTGAATAATTACAGAAAAATTCAACAGGAAAGATATGAAAACGGAGAAATCAAACTCAACACGCTGAAACAGAAAGCGGCCCCTCTCAGGGTTTTTGATGAACGTTTTGGCACCAGACCGTTAGATGCCATAACCGTAAAGGATGTGGTATCGGTGCTGGAAGAGTACAAGTCCAGAGGACATAACAGAATGGGACAAATTTTCAGGAAGGTACTGATCGATGTTTTCCGGGAGGCTCAGCAAACGGGCGATGTCCCGCCAGGCTTTAACCCTGCAGAATCGGCAAAAAAACCACAGGTGCGGATATCAAGACAGCGACTGACTTTTGATGAGTGGACGATGATTTATAACGCAGCGGAAAAGGATGGTTACTTTTTACAGCGCGGTATGCTGCTGGCACTGATGACAGGCCAGCGCCTTTCAGATATTTGCAAAATGCAATTTTCGGATATCCGGGATGGTTATCTTCATGTCGAACAGCAAAAAACAGGAACCCGGATTGCCATCCCTCTGGCTCTGCGTTGCGATAAATTAAATCTCACCCTGGATGATGTGGTGTCATCCTGTCGCGATTGCGTTCTTAGTCCGTGGCTATTGCACCATCATCACGCGAAAGGGACAGCTAAGCGCGGCGGGATGGTTAAGCCAGCAACGTTAACCGTTGCATTTAAAAAAGCGCGGGATTCTGTGGATTACAACTGGCGTGCTAATGGCACCCCACCCTCTTTCCATGAGCAGAGATCTTTATCAGAGCGATTGTTCAGAGAGCAGGGAATTGATACCCAAATTTTGCTGGGTCATTCGAATCAAAAAATGACCGATATTTACAACGATGCACGCGGCAAGGAGTGGAAAAAACTGGTCATTTGATGACCAGTTTTGCAGAGGAGTTTTGCAGAGATTTTGCAGAGAAAATTAAAAGCGGTACCCGGCAGAGAACATAAACACCCACGGATCCAGTCGTACCGAGTCTTTCACGGTATTAACACCAGATTTATACTTAGCCGTGGTATCGATATCCATGTACCACACTGACATGTTAACCAACCAGTCACGGTTAATCAGATAATCAACCCCCACCTGCCCGGCAGCTCCCCAGGAATCTTTCAGACTGAGATCGGAAAGCCCTGCCTCTTTGCCATGATCGTTAAATCCATTATCAAAGAAGGTGGTGTAGTTAATACCTGCCCCAACGTAAGGACGGAATTTGCTGCTGGCATCACCAAAATACCACTGCGCCATCAGTGTTGGTGGCAGATGATGAACGGTTGCAATATCGCCGGTCGCCCGGGTGCCGATTTTATGGCGGAACGGCGTCGCTGCCAGTAATTCCACACCAATGTTGTCGGTCGCCATATAAGTAAACGTAAGGCCCAGTTGCGTGTTATTGGTCACGCTGAATCCACCCAGACTTCCTAACGTACCACCAGCACCTTCTGTTGGACGTACGGTTGCAGAACCTGCACGCATAAAAAATTCGCCTGCTTCATGCGCAAAGGCACTGCCAGAGAGAAGAGTTGTTACTGCCAAAGCCGCCACTGTTAACTTTTTCATATCCGCTCCGTCGTTATGGTTATAAAAACGTGACGAATATACCTACATTGGAGTAACAAATGATCCTACATAGATCACATTACATATGATAATTCACCCTTTATTGATCTGGATTAATTTAGAAGTTGCATTGAGAATCCTGGTTAATGTGATTTAAATCAATTTTTAAATATTTTCGCTACGCAAATATTAACTCGGTCGCCACTTGCCGCGATTTGCCCATGCCTGAAGGCCAGCAATTACCTCCGCTTTACAAAGATATGCTTTTCCATACAAGACCTGATGCTGCCACCCGAGGCTTAACCAGGGTACAATTGCCCGCTAATTAACACCTGCATAAAACTCAAGGAGAGTGCATGTCTATCACGGCGCAGTCCGTATACCGTGACACCGGAAATTTCTTCCGTAATCAATTTATGACCATTCTGTTGGTATCGTTGCTATGTGCGTTTATCACAGTGGTGTTAGGGCATGTTTTCTCACCCAGTGATGCACAGCTTGCGCAGCTCAATGACGGCGTGCCCGTTAGCGGCAGTAGTGGGTTGTTCGACCTGGTTCAGAATATGTCACCGGAACAGCAACAAATTTTGCTGCAGGCTTCAGCGGCGTCCACTTTTTCAGGATTAATCGGTAACGCCATTCTCGCCGGAGGCGTAATATTAATTATCCAGCTGGTGTCTGCGGGTCAGAGAGTCAGTGCGCTGCGAGCTATTGGTGCCAGTGCGCCGATATTGCCAAAGTTATTTATTCTGATTTTTCTGACTACCCTTTTAGTACAGATTGGCATCATGCTGGTGGTCGTTCCGGGAATTATCATGGCCATTTTACTGGCCCTGGCACCGGTGATGTTGGTACAGGGCAAAATGGGCGTTTTTGCCTCGATGCGTAGCAGTATGCGGCTGACTTGGGCGAATATGCGTCTGGTGGCACCCGCAGTACTGAGCTGGTTGCTGGCAAAAACACTGTTGCTGCTTTTTGCCTCTTCTTTTGCCGCATTAACCCCGGAAATTGGTGCCGTACTGGCGAACACCTTGAGCAACCTGATTTCAGCCATATTGCTCATCTATCTGTTCCGCCTGTATATGTTGATTCGCCAATAACCTTAAGCATTTGATTACGGAATCGTAAAATGAAGCAGTTTCTTGATTTTTTACCGCTGGTTGTCTTTTTCGCGTTTTACAAGATTTATGACATCTATGCGGCTACTGCGGCGCTGATCGTCGCCACGGCGATTGTGCTTATCTATAGCTGGGTTCGCTTTCGTAAGGTTGAGAAGATGGCCCTGATCACTTTTGTTCTGGTGGTCGTCTTCGGTGGCTTGACGCTGTTATTCCACAATGATGAGTTTATTAAATGGAAGGTTACAGTCATTTATGCTCTATTTGCGGGAGCCCTGTTAGTCAGCCAATGGGTGATGAAAAAGCCGCTAATTCAGCGGATGCTGGGTAAAGAACTCACGCTGCCGCAACCGGTATGGTCGAAGCTGAATCTGGCCTGGGCTGTTTTCTTTATCCTTTGCGGTCTGGCAAACATCTACATCGCATTCTGGCTGCCGCAAAATATTTGGGTCAACTTTAAAGTCTTTGGCCTGACCGCCCTTACCTTAATCTTCACATTGTTAAGCGGTATCTATATCTACCGCCACATGCCGCAGGAAGATAAATCCTAACCAGACTGCCAGTCCTTCGGGGCTGGCGCTGTATCTCCTCTGTTCTCCTCAGGAAAATCATAGTAGCATCGCGCCTGTGATTTTCCTTTTAAGTCGGTTTTACCATGTCTACAACACATAACGTCCCTCAGGGCGATCTTGTTTTACGTACTTTAGCCATGCCCGCCGATACCAATGCCAATGGTGACATCTTTGGTGGTTGGTTAATGTCACAAATGGATATTGGCGGCGCTATTCTGGCAAAAGAAATTGCCCACGGTCGCGTAGTGACTGTGCGGGTTGAAGGAATGACTTTCTTACGGCCGGTTGCGGTCGGCGATGTGGTGTGCTGCTATGCACGCTGTGTCCAGAAAGGGACGACATCGGTCAGCATTAATATTGAAGTGTGGGTGAAAAAAGTAGCGTCTGAACCAATTGGGCAACGCTATAAAGCGACAGAAGCATTATTTAAGTATGTCGCGGTTGATCCTGAAGGAAAACCTCGCGCCTTACCTGTTGAGTAATAGTCAAAAGCCTCCGGTCGGAGGCTTTTGACTTTCTGCTTACTGAATTTCGGTGGTGCCGTTAATTTTAAACAGGATATTCACCACAATCCCACTGCCTGGCTTACCCGGCTCATAACGCCATCTGCGCATCGCATTTTTCACCTCACGCTCAAACATGTTCGCAGGCTTGGCTGAGAGGATTTGTACGTTATCCACGCGACCATCCGGCGTAACGTCAAATTTAACTTTAACCTGCCCTTCAATGCGCAATGCCTGTGCTCGTGCCGGATACTGCGGCTGATTACGGCTTAATGCGCGTGGTCCTGAAGCCACACTGGTAACCGGCTTGCTGGTTGCAGCCGTTGCTGTACTTGATGTCAGGCGTGCCGGTGCCGTATTTTCAAACGGTGATGCCGGACGCGACTCTACGGGTTTGACATCGCGTTTTGGCTGCTCCTGTACCTTTTTCACCGGCTTCGGTTTTGGCTTAGGTTTCGGCTTCGGCTTTTCAATGACCACCGGTGCTTCTTTTGGCGGTTCGGGGATCGGCTCAGGTTCCGGTTCTGGCTCTACCACCGGCTCCGGTGGCGGCTGAACGGCTTGTGGCGGTTCGAGATCAGCAGGCGTAACCATCGTGACAGAAATCGGCTGCGCAGGCGCAGGTAGTTCAATAACCTGATGTACCGAGGTATAGAGCAGACCCGCCACAACAGCACCATGAATGCAGACCGAAAGTAACGTCGGCCAGGGGAAGCGGCGAGGTAAATCAAGGGTCATTGAAGTCATAATCATTTCAGTAGAAAAACCAGGTCTCGATTTTAAATGCAAATAGCAATCATATTCAATAAGGCAAGACGATCAGGATCAGTGAAAATGTCATTTTTGACGTAATTACCCTTACTTTATGCATGGCCTTAACAAAGACATCATCTTTCCGTTGCAGATCTTCGCCCTTTCAAATAACGTACTTTACAACTTTCCCGAACAAGGAGTTGTGCCCGTGTTGTATGTTATTTACGCTCAAGACAAAGCTGATAGCCTCGAAAAACGCCTTTCCGTTCGTCCGGCACATTTAGCACGTTTACAGTTACTGCATGATGAAGGTCGTTTGTTGACAGCTGGTCCAATGCCAGCGGTAGACAGTAACGATCCAGGGGCTGCGGGATTTACTGGCTCAACCGTTATTGCTGAATTTGAATCGCTGGAAGCAGCTCAGGCCTGGGCCGATGCTGACCCGTACGTAGCGGCAGGAGTCTATGAACACGTTTCAGTGAAACCATTTAAGAAAGTGTTCTGAATAGAGATTCAATATTTAAGGGCACGGTTTTTGCAACCGTGTTCTTGTTTGGCCTTTCCTTATAGCCGGTCAGTGCATTCACCACCACAAGCAGATAATAACTTTATCTGTATTTCTTTATATGATGTGAGCATATTCAGGAAAAATGACCTTTCCTGAGGTACAGTTGCTCGCTCAAATCCTTTGATTACTGCGGATAAAGTCATCTACTATTGTTTAACACATTCACGCGCTGCATGTATGTTCAGAAAATGTGCACGCTAAGATAATTAAACAAAATTGTGGTTACAGAGGTATCAGTGAGTCACTGGGCTATATTCAAACAAACAGCAACAAATTTATGGGTGACCCTTCGGCACGACATTCTCGCGCTGGCCGTCTTTTTAAATGGATTGCTTATTTTTAAAACAATCTATGGTATGTCGGTCAATTTGCTTGATATTTTCCATATCAAAGCATTTTCAGAGTTGGATCTCTCCTTGCTGGCAAACGCCCCACTCTTTATGCTCGGCGTCTTTCTTGTCCTGAACTCCATTGGCTTACTGTTCCGGGCAAAGCTCGCATGGGCAATCAGTATCATTTTGTTGTTGATAGCGCTAATTTACACCCTGCATTTTTATCCCTGGCTGAAATTTAGTATTGGATTTTGCATTTTTACGCTGGTGTTTTTGCTGATACTGCGCAAAGACTTCTCCCACAGTAGCGCCGCAGCCGGGACAATTTTTGCATTTATTAGTTTCACGACATTACTGTTTTACTCAACCTACGGTGCGCTTTATTTAAGCGAAGGTTTTAATCCGCGAATAGAAAGTTTGATGACCGCGTTCTATTTTTCGATAGAAACCATGTCAACCGTCGGCTATGGCGATATTGTCCCTGTTTCTGAATCAGCACGATTGTTCACTATTTCGGTCATTATTTCCGGCATTACCGTTTTTGCCACATCTATGACCTCAATTTTTGGTCCGCTTATCCGCGGGGGATTCAACAAACTTGTAAAAGGAAACAATCATACAATGCATCGTAAAGATCATTTTATTGTTTGCGGACATTCGATTCTCGCCATCAATACGATCCTGCAACTGAATCAACGCGGACAAAACGTAACGGTTATCAGCAACTTGCCTGAAGATGATATCAAGCAACTTGAGCAACGCTTAGGCGATAATGCTGATGTTATCCCCGGTGACAGTAATGACAGTTCTGTATTAAAGAAAGCGGGAATCGATCGTTGCCGGGCCATTCTGGCGCTGAGTGATAACGATGCAGATAACGCGTTTGTTGTACTCTCGGCAAAAGATATGAGCAGTGATGTCAAAACAGTTCTCGCCGTCAGTGATAGCAAAAACCTGAATAAGATTAAGATGGTACATCCGGATATCATTCTCTCACCGCAACTGTTTGGCAGCGAAATTCTGGCGCGAGTTTTAAATGGTGAAGAGATTAATAATGATATGCTCGTTTCAATGTTGTTGAACTCAGGTCATGGTATTTTCAGCGATAACGATGAACTAGAAACGAAAGCTGACAGTAAAGAATCGGCGCAAAAATAGAGTTTAAAGACGGAAGAGTAAACTTATTGGGCACCGCAATGGTGCCCAGTACATTTAGATATTGTAGATCGCAAACAATAACGAGTTACGCTGTTTGTTTAGAATGCACTTCCTGATGCTGTGGATACGCATATTTCGGCGCGATTGCCCCTCAAGCCAACGCGATTTACGTCGGCTAGCCTGACGCTGCATGCGCCAGCGCCCCACTTCCGTTCTACTCCGCTTCATGTTAACTACTCTATGCAATAACAGAATGGTCATTATACCCCCACCCCCGACGCTGACCAGTGCTTTTCCCGCGTTTTTATTTGCCAGATGAATCCATATGCGTAAACTCATAACAATGCGCTTTCAAAAGGATTTCTAATCTATGACAACCGTTTATACGTTGGTGAGTTGGTTGGCCATTCTGGGATACTGGTTGCTCATTGCAGGCGTAACTTTACGCATTCTAATGAAACGACGCGCAGTTCCCTCCGCGATGGCCTGGCTGTTGATTATTTACATTCTGCCGTTAGTCGGAATTATTGCCTATCTTGCCGTTGGCGAGCTCCATTTAGGCAAACGCCGCGCTGAGCGCGCCAGAGCGATGTGGCCTTCCACCGCAAAATGGCTTAACGACCTTAAAGCCTGTAAGCATATCTTCGCCGAAGAAAATAGCAGTGTCGCTGCGCCATTATTCAAGCTTTGCGAGCGTCGTCAGGGGATCGCTGGGGTCAAAGGGAATCAGCTACAACTGATGACCGAGTCAGATGATGTGATGCAGGCGTTAATCCGCGACATCCAGCTCGCGCGCCATAATATTGAGATGGTGTTTTATATCTGGCAGCCCGGCGGCATGGCGGACCAGGTGGCTGAATCATTAATGGCGGCTGCGCGACGCGGCATTCATTGCCGATTGATGCTCGACTCCGCCGGGAGTGTGGCTTTTTTCCGCAGCCCGTGGCCCGAGCTAATGCGTAATGCCGGTATTGAAGTGGTCGAAGCCTTAAAGGTCAATCTGATGCGTGTGTTTTTACGCCGTATGGACCTGCGCCAACATCGCAAGATGATCATGATCGATAATTACATCGCGTACACCGGCAGCATGAATATGGTCGATCCTCGCTACTTCAAACAAGATGCGGGCGTAGGGCAATGGATTGATCTGATGGCGCGTATGGAAGGCCCTATCGCCACCGCGATGGGGATTATTTATTCCTGCGACTGGGAGATTGAAACCGGAAAACGTATTCTGCCGCCACCACCAGATGTCAATATTATGCCGTTTGAACAGGCCAGCGGTCACACCATTCACACAATTGCTTCTGGCCCCGGCTTTCCGGAAGATCTCATTCACCAGGCATTATTGACTGCGGCTTATTCGGCGCGTGAATATTTGATCATGACCACGCCCTACTTTGTGCCAAGCGATGATTTACTTCATGCGATTTGCACGGCGGCGCAGCGCGGGGTGGATGTCAGTATTATCCTTCCGCGAAAAAATGACTCGATGCTGGTCGGCTGGGCCAGTCGCGCATTCTTTACGGAACTGCTGGCTGCTGGGGTTAAAATTTATCAGTTTGAAGGCGGGTTACTGCATACCAAGAGCGTGCTGGTCGATGGCGAACTAAGTCTGGTTGGCACAGTTAACCTTGATATGCGTAGTCTGTGGCTAAATTTCGAGATTACCCTGGCAATCGACGATAAAGGTTTTGGTGCTGACCTCGCCGCCGTTCAGGACGATTATATTTCGCGTTCACGTCTGCTCGATGCCCGTTTATGGCTAAAACGTCCATTATGGCAACGTGTCGCCGAGCGACTGTTTTACTTCTTCAGTCCGTTGCTGTAAAACGTCGCCAACAGAGGTTAAACAGGTAGTAACTATGGATATGGATCTAAACAATCGCCTGACTGAAGATGAAACGCTTGAACAGGCCTACGATATTTTTCTCGAACTGGCTGCCGACAATCTCGATCCAGCTGATGTTCTGCTGTTCAATCTTCAGTTTGAAGAGCGCGGCGGCGCGGAGTTATTCGATCCGGCGGAAGACTGGCAGGAACATGTTGATTTCGATTTGAACCCGGACTTTTTTGCCGAAGTGGTGATTGGTCTGGCGGACAGTGAAGATGGTGAAATCAACGATGTTTTTGCCCGCATTCTGTTATGCCGCGAAAAAGATCACAAACTTTGCCATATCATCTGGCGGGAATAAATAATCGCTTTTAGCGTGAAAAAGGGCTGACAACTGTCAGCCCTTATTGTTTTTAAAGCGGATCGACTTTCAGGCAAGAAACGGCGTGTCTGAAACTCCCCTCCAGAACAGGACGTGTTTTGGCGCACTCTGGACCGGCAATCGGGCAACGGGTACGGAAAACACAACCGGAAGGCGGGTTGATCGGCGACGGTAATTCCCCTTCCAGTAACTGGATGGTTTTGTTCTTCTCCAGATCCGGATCAGGTATGGGGACTGCCGACATCAATGCCCTGGTGTAAGGATGTAGTGGATTGTGGTAGACCTCATCATAGGTCCCCAGTTCTACCGCATGGCCGAGATACATCACCAACACACGATCGGAAATGTGTTTTACCACGGCCAGGTCATGAGCGATAAAAATTAATGACAATCCCATCTCACGTTGCAATTGCTGGAGCAGGTTGACCACCTGTGCCTGAATTGACACGTCCAGCGCCGACACCGGCTCATCACAGATAATCAGCTTCGGTTCAAGAATAAGAGCACGCGCAATCCCGATACGCTGGCACTGCCCACCAGAGAACTCATGCGGATAGCGGTTAATCAGGTTAGGCAATAACCCGACTTTCAGCATCATCGCCTTCACGCGCTCGCGAACTTCCTGGCGTGACATTTTCGGATGATAAGTACGTAGTGGTTCAGCGATGATCTCGCCGATGGTCATACGCGGGTTTAGCGATGCCAACGGATCCTGGAAAATCATCTGAATATCACTGCGAACGGCACGCCATTCATCGGGTTTCATGCCCAGCAACTCTTTACCTAACCAGGCAACATGACCGTCGGTCGCCTTGACCAAACCGATGATGGCGCGAGCAAAGGTGGACTTACCGCATCCCGATTCCCCTACCACACCTAATGTTTCCCCTTCATACAGGCGAAGAGTGACACCATCGACGGCTTTGAGCGTTTTCGGCGGTTGCCAGAACCACTGTTTGCCATCTTTGATTTCAAAGTGCACTTTAAGATCGGCGATTTCAAGGAGGACTTTTCTTCCTTCAGTTACAGCATTCATAACAGTTCCTCCACCGGTTTAAAGCAAGCACGCAGACGGCCAGGCGTAAACTCTTCCAGCGGCGGTGCGCTACTACAAATTTCCATCGCATGCGGACAACGTGGCTGGAACGGGCAACCTTTCGGTAATCGCAGCAGGTTTGGCGGATTACCCGGGATGGTCAACATTGTTTCACCTTCCGCATCGAGACGCGGCACCGCGTTGAGCAAACCGATAGAATAAGGATGAACGGGTTGATAAAAGACATCGCGCGCGTTGCCATATTCCATCGTGCGCCCGGCGTACATTACCAGCACTTTGTCGCAGATCCCCGCCACCACGCCAAGATCGTGGGTGATCATAATGATGGCGGTATTAAATTCCCGCTTCAGTTCATTTAATAGCGTCATGATCTGCGCCTGTACGGTGACGTCCAGCGCAGTTGTTGGTTCATCCGCAATCAGCAGCTTAGGTCGACATAACAAGGCCATCGCAATCATGACTCGCTGACGCATGCCGCCAGAAAATTCGTGCGGGTACATTTTCATGCGTTTACGCGCTTCCGGCATTTTTACCGCATCGAGCATCCGCACCGACTCTTCAAACGCCTCAGCTTTGCTCATGTTCTTATGCAGCATCAGTACTTCCATCAACTGCTCACCGACGCGCATATAGGGATTCAACGAAGTCATTGGGTCCTGAAAAATCATTGAGATTTGTTCAGCGCGCAGTTTATTGAGTTCATGCTCTGGCAAATTGAGGATTTCACGCCCATTGAAGGTTGCCGATCCGCCAATACGTCCGTTGGCAGCCAACAGGCCCATCAACGCAAATGCAGTTTGCGATTTACCCGAACCAGACTCACCTACAATACCCAGCGTTTCTCCGGCACGTAGGGAAAAATTCAAATCATTGACCGCCGTGACGTCGCCGTCCGGGGTACTAAAGGTGACACGCAAATCTTTCACGTTCAGCAGTGCGTCAGCCTGTTGTTGTGCGAGCGGCACAGTTGCAGTTTCAATTACGCTCATGGCTGCACTCCTTAACGATCTTTCGGGTCGAGGGCATCACGCAAGCCATCGCCGATAAAGTTGAAACAAAACAGCGTCACCACGAGGAATCCCGCTGGGAACAACAATAACCATGGAGAGACTTCCATCGAGTTCGCGCCATCACTCAGCAATGCACCCCAGCTGCTTAACGGCTCTTGCGTACCCAACCCCAGGAAGCTAAGGAAAGATTCAAAGAGGATCATGCTGGGCACCAGAAGTGATGCGTAGACCACCACCACACCGAGTACATTCGGCACAATGTGGCGAATAACAATGCCCGATGTCGATACACCGCCAACTTGTGCCGCCTCAATAAACTCTTTGCGCTTCAGACTCAGGGTTTGTCCACGCACAATACGAGCCATATCCAGCCAGGAAACCATGCCAATCGCCACGAAAATCAGCAGGATGTTTTGACCGAAAAAGGTCACAAGCAAAATGACGAAGAACATGAATGGGAAGGAGTTGAGGATTTCCAGCAGACGCATCATTACCGAATCCACTTTACCGCCCAGATAACCGGAAAGCGAACCATAAAGTGTCCCCACGACCACTGCCACCAGTGCCGCAGCAACACCGACCATGAGTGAGATACGCCCGCCAATCGCAACGCGCACAAGCAGGTCGCGACCGGATGAGTCAGTACCAAAGTAGTGACCGGACTCCATATCCGGGGCGCTGGACATCATCGCCCAGTCAGTATCGTCATAGGCAAACTGCGAAAGCATCGGTGCCAGGATTACAAATAACGCGATCAGCACCAGCACTATCAGACTGGCAACCGCCGCACGGTTATGCATAAAACGTCGACGTGCGTCCTGCCACAAGCTGCGCCCTTCGACCTCCAGCTTTTCACTGAAATTTTCCAGCGTCTCGCTGTTTTTCTTACTTAACATCATCGCGAGCTCCAGTATCAGTAACGGATTTTCGGGTCGATAACCGCATATAGCACATCGACAATGGCATTAAACAAAATGGTTAACGCACCAACCAGGATGGTCAGGCTTAACACTAAGGAATAGTCACGGTTCAATGCGCCATTAACGAACAGTTGCCCAATCCCCGGCAAACCATAAATGGTTTCGATGACCATAGAACCGGTAATAATGCCGACAAATGCGGGGCCCATATAGGAGAGCACGGGTAACAGAGCAGGTTTTAATGCGTGGCGTAAAATGATCCGCCGCATAGGTAACCCTTTCGCCCGGGCAGTACGAATAAAGTTGGAGTGTAATACTTCAATCATAGAGCCACGGGTAATACGCGCAATACTGGCGATATAAGCGAGTGACAACGCCACCATCGGCAATATCATGAATTTAAGCGCCCCACCATTCCAGCCACCGCCCGGCAGCCAATGCAAAATGATCGCAAATATCATGACTAATAATGGTGCAACCACAAAACTGGGGATAACAACCCCGGTCATTGCCAGGCCCATCACGGTATAGTCCCATTTGGTGTTTTGTTTTAATGCGGCAATAACGCCAGCACTAACACCCAGTATTACCGCAAGGAAAAATGCTGCGGCTCCCAATTTGGCAGAAACGGGAAAACTGGATGCAACCAGGTCATTGACCGAATAATCTTTATATTTAAACGATGGACCGAAATCACCGTGCGCCAGTTGTTTCAGGTAGCTGAAATACTGTGTCATGATCGGATCATTAAGATGATATTTCGCTTCGATATTGGCCATCACTTCTGGCGGTAAAGTACGTTCGCCGGTAAAAGGGCTTCCCGGCGCGAGGCGCATCATAAAGAACGAAATAGTAATAAGAATAAATAGCGTCGGAATCGCTTCCAGACAGCGACGTAGAATAAATTTTAACATTGCCCTACCTTCTGGCCTGTGCCTTCTGTAATGCGATAAAAATCAGACACCGTGGAGCAGGACACTCCTGCCCCACGCATTGCCATTAGTGCTTCACAATGTACATATTCCGGGTATAGGTATTATCCAGCGGATCTTTGCCGGTATAGCCACCAACCCACGGTTTCACCAGACGCGCATTCACGTAGTAATAAACAGGAACAATGGCCGAATCCTTATCCAGCTGTTGTTCTGCTTTAGTGTACAGAGCTGTGCGCTGCGCCTCGTCAGTCACTTTCAGCGTTTCCGCCATAATGCTGTCAAAGGCCGGGCTCTTATAATGCGCGGTATTCATCGAGCTGTTCGAAAGCATGGTGTTCAGGAAGGAAGTTGGTTCGTTGTAGTCAGCACACCAGCCTGCACGGGCCACATCAAAAGTACCCTGGTGACGGGTGTCGAGGAACGTTTTCCACTCCTGGTTAACCAGTTTGACGTTTACACCAATGTTTTTCTTCCACAATGAAGAGGCAGCAATCGCCAGCTTTTTATGCAGATCGGAGGTGTTATACAGCAGGTTGATGGTCAACGGTTTGTCTGCGGTATAACCCGCTTCAGCCAGCAGTTTTTTCGCTTCTTCGTTACGTTTTTCCTGGCTCCAGCCAAACCATTCTGGCTGAGTCAATTTTGCGCCATCAGTATACGGTGGAGTGTAACCATAGGCGGGCATGTCGCCCTGCGCTTTCACTTTATTAACAATGATATCGCGGTCCATACCTAGTTTCAGTGCGGTACGCACACGCACATCGTTGAATGGCGGTTTCTGGTTGTTAATTTCGTAATAGTAAGTGCACAGGTATGGATCAACGTGAACTTCGTCCGGGATCTCTTTTTTCAGCTTCTGGAACAATTCGATCGGCATGTTGTTATACGTCATGTCGATTTCACCACTACGGTAGCGGTTGACATCGGTAACTTCAGAAGCAATAGGCAAATAGGTTACCTGGTTAATAACGGTTTTCGCGTTGTTCCAGTAGGTCGGGCTGCGTTCAAGAACGATTCGTTCGTTTACGACCCAATCTTTTAAGGTATAGGCACCGTTGGTGACGATATTACCAGGCTGGGTCCATTTTTCGCCGAATTTCTCGATAGCGGCTTTTGGCACCGGTGAAGTTGATGGGTGAACAAGTAATTTATAGAAGTACGGAACGGGTTCACTTAAGGTGACTTCTAATGTGTGATCATCAATAGCTTTCACGCCGAGATCGGTAATCGGTTTTTTCCCTTCAAGAATTTCATCAATACCGGCGATATGCCCATATTGCAGATAACTGGCATACGGAGAAGCAGTGTTCGGATCAACAGAACGTTGCCAGCTATACACAAAGTCTTGTGCTGTGACTGGCGTGCCATCAGACCATTTCGCATCTTTACGCAAATGGAAGGTCCAGACTTTCGCGTCTTTATTATCCCAGGATTCAGCGACGCCAGGTGCTGGATGACCGTCAAGATCGCTGACCAGTAAGCCTTCAAACAGGTCTCGGCTGATATTAGACTCCGGAACACCTTCAATTTTGTGCGGATCTAATGACTGAACTTCTGAACCATTGTTACGTACCAGTGTTTGTTTTTCCGCCAGTGTGACGCCTGCGGGTACATCAGCTGCCAGCGCGACATTCCCTGCCATTAGCGCAGCCAGAACGCCAGCTGCTACTAAACTTCTCTTGGTGATGTTGGTCATTGTTTTTTGGACTCCCTCATTATAATTACTGGTATTAACCAGCATGTGTAATCCCGGATTGGGACCCTGCACAGGCTCGGAGACTTTCTGCTGTCAGGTTACTTTATCGTTACGTATTACTATCACCGACTTTATTTATTCTGGTGATTCAGACGATCACCTTATGTCGATTCGTACTGTGTCTCCCCTGTCGAGACACATTATTCTTTCGCGACGCTCTTTAATTGTTAATTATTCTCATTACCAATAAAGAATCGTCTGGCGGTTGCCCGGAAAGTACCAAATGCGGTTCTTACTCGCCAATACATTTTGCAAAATTGTTAAGCAATTCTCTTTTATTGACCGTATCAGAATCTATAGCTTGCATCCATGCCTTAACAAACATCTTTCAATTCAATCAAATAGAGATTGGCTAAGCATGTCTATCTTTTCTGATTACAGTTCCAGTAGTGAAATGCACAATAATTTAACAATTGATTATTATTTAGCACTTTCCTCTACCAAAGGCAGTGGAATTACTAATATCATTTCAATTATTCTTCAGCAAGCCCAGGATTATGATGTGGCGAAAATAACATGATGGTGAGGAGAAGCAGTTAAGGAAATCCTTATAACTAACTGTAATTTGAGAAGAATATTTTTACCTATTCCTTTTGCTTTTGATAACTGCGCGGGAACAAAGTAAAAATAATGACGAAGTAAACGGAGCATGGCAGCTCCGTTTCATTTGAAAGGAATTAATTAAGCAGGCCGGGGAAAATCCCCTTAATACCAGTAACGATAAATTCAATCCCCAATGCCATCAGCAATAGCCCCATAATACGCGTAATCACGTTGATGCCGGTCTGGCGTAAAACCCGTACCAGCCACGGTGCCATGCGGAACAATCCCCAACAACATAAAGCGAACAATGCAATAGCCACAAAGAAACCAAACAGATAGCTAATGCTGTGATAACGCGTACCCCAGACGATGGTAGAACTGATCGCCCCTGGCCCCGCCATCAACGGCAACGCCAGTGGCACCACACCAATGCTTTCACGTACCGCGGTTTCTGATTTTTCTTGCTTGTTCTGTTTATCCTCGCCAAGCTTGCCGCTGATCATCGACATCGCTATTGTCACCACCAGGATACCCCCGGCGATACGGAACGAATCAATTGATATACCAAAAAGTTGTAGAATCGTGTCGCCGAGAAAAAGCGAGATCCACAAGATAATGGCCACAGACAGGTTGGCTGTAAGGTTAGTTTTGTTTCGCGCTGCCGCTGTCTGATAACTGGTCATGCTGATAAAGACGGGAATAATCCCTACCGGGTTGACCAGCGCAAATAACCCGATGAAAAATTTGAAGTAAACGGGAAAATCAAAAAAGGTCTGAATCACGGTTAGCTCCGAAGCAAAAGCCGGATAATGTTAGCCATAAATAAGGTTGAAAAGACGCGCTGACAATACGCCTTTTGACAGCATTTTTCACCTCCTAACTACTTAAAATTGCTATCATTCGTTATTGTTATCTAGTTGTGCAAAACATGCTAATGTAGCCACCAAATCATACTACAATTTATTAACTGTTAGCTATAATGGCGAAAAGCGATGCTGAAAGGTGTCAGCTTTGCAAAAATTTGATTTGGATCACGTAATCAGTACCCAGAAGTGAGTAATCTTGCTTACGCCACCTGGAAGTGACGCATTAGAGATAATAACTCTAATGTTTAAACTCTTTTAGTAAATCACAGTGAGTGTGAGCGCGAGTAAGCTTTTGATTTTCATAGGTTAAGCAAATCATCACCGCACTGACTATACTCTCGTATTCGAGCAGATGATTTACTAAAAAAGTTTAACATTATCAGGAGAGCATTATGGCTGTTACTAATGTCGCTGAACTTAACGCACTCGTAGAGCGTGTAAAAAAAGCCCAGCGTGAATATGCCAGTTTCACTCAAGAGCAAGTAGACAAAATCTTCCGCGCCGCCGCTCTGGCTGCTGCAGATGCTCGAATCCCACTCGCGAAAATGGCCGTTGCCGAATCCGGCATGGGTATCGTCGAAGATAAAGTGATCAAAAACCACTTTGCTTCTGAATATATCTACAACGCCTATAAAGATGAAAAAACCTGTGGTGTTCTGTCTGAAGACGACACTTTTGGTACCATCACTATCGCTGAACCAATCGGTATTATTTGCGGTATCGTTCCGACCACTAACCCGACTTCAACTGCTATCTTCAAATCGCTGATCAGTCTGAAGACCCGTAACGCCATTATCTTCTCCCCGCACCCGCGTGCAAAAGATGCCACCAACAAAGCGGCTGATATCGTTCTGCAGGCTGCTATCGCTGCCGGTGCTCCGAAAGATCTGATCGGCTGGATCGATCAACCTTCTGTTGAACTGTCTAACGCACTGATGCACCACCCAGACATCAACCTGATCCTCGCGACTGGTGGTCCGGGCATGGTTAAAGCCGCATACAGCTCCGGTAAACCAGCTATCGGTGTAGGCGCGGGCAACACTCCAGTTGTTATCGATGAAACTGCTGATATCAAACGTGCAGTTGCATCTGTACTGATGTCCAAAACCTTCGACAACGGCGTAATCTGTGCTTCTGAACAGTCTGTTGTTGTTGTTGACTCTGTTTATGACGCTGTACGTGAACGTTTTGCAACCCACGGCGGCTATCTGTTGCAGGGTAAAGAGCTGAAAGCTGTTCAGGATGTTATCCTGAAAAACGGTGCGCTGAACGCGGCTATCGTTGGTCAGCCAGCCTATAAAATTGCTGAACTGGCAGGCTTCTCTGTACCAGAAAACACCAAGATTCTGATCGGTGAAGTGACCGTTGTTGATGAAAGCGAACCGTTCGCACATGAAAAACTGTCCCCGACTCTGGCAATGTACCGCGCTAAAGATTTCGAAGACGCGGTAGAAAAAGCAGAGAAACTGGTTGCTATGGGCGGTATCGGTCATACCTCTTGCCTGTACACTGACCAGGATAACCAACCGGCTCGCGTTTCTTACTTCGGTCAGAAAATGAAAACGGCGCGTATCCTGATTAACACCCCAGCGTCTCAGGGTGGTATCGGTGACCTGTATAACTTCAAACTCGCACCTTCCCTGACTCTGGGTTGTGGTTCTTGGGGTGGTAACTCCATCTCTGAAAACGTTGGTCCGAAACACCTGATCAACAAGAAAACCGTTGCTAAGCGAGCTGAAAACATGTTGTGGCACAAACTTCCGAAATCTATCTACTTCCGCCGTGGCTCCCTGCCAATCGCGCTGGATGAAGTGATTACTGATGGCCACAAACGTGCGCTCATCGTGACTGACCGCTTCCTGTTCAACAATGGTTATGCTGATCAGATCACTTCCGTACTGAAAGCAGCAGGCGTTGAAACTGAAGTCTTCTTCGAAGTAGAAGCGGACCCGACCCTGAGCATCGTTCGTAAAGGTGCAGAACTGGCAAACTCCTTCAAACCAGACGTGATTATCGCGCTGGGTGGTGGTTCCCCGATGGACGCCGCGAAGATCATGTGGGTTATGTACGAACATCCGGAAACTCACTTCGAAGAGCTGGCGCTGCGCTTTATGGATATCCGTAAACGTATCTACAAGTTCCCGAAAATGGGCGTGAAAGCGAAAATGATCGCTGTCACCACCACTTCTGGTACAGGTTCTGAAGTCACTCCGTTTGCGGTTGTAACTGACGACGCTACTGGTCAGAAATATCCGCTGGCAGACTATGCGCTGACTCCGGATATGGCGATTGTCGACGCCAACCTGGTTATGGACATGCCGAAGTCCCTGTGTGCTTTCGGTGGTCTGGACGCAGTAACTCACGCCATGGAAGCTTATGTTTCTGTACTGGCATCTGAGTTCTCTGATGGTCAGGCTCTGCAGGCACTGAAACTGCTGAAAGAATATCTGCCAGCGTCCTACCACGAAGGGTCTAAAAATCCGGTAGCGCGTGAACGTGTTCACAGTGCAGCGACTATCGCGGGTATCGCGTTTGCGAACGCCTTCCTGGGTGTATGTCACTCAATGGCGCACAAACTGGGTTCCCAGTTCCATATTCCGCACGGTCTGGCAAACGCCCTGCTGATTTGTAACGTTATTCGCTACAATGCGAACGACAACCCGACCAAGCAGACTGCATTCAGCCAGTATGACCGTCCGCAGGCTCGCCGTCGTTATGCTGAAATTGCCGACCACTTGGGTCTGAGCGCACCGGGCGACCGTACTGCTGCTAAGATCGAGAAACTGCTGGCATGGCTGGAAACGCTGAAAGCTGAACTGGGTATTCCGAAATCTATCCGTGAAGCTGGCGTTCAGGAAGCAGACTTCCTGGCGAACGTGGATAAACTGTCTGAAGATGCATTCGATGACCAGTGCACCGGCGCTAACCCGCGTTACCCGCTGATCTCCGAGCTGAAACAGATTCTGCTGGATACCTACTACGGTCGTGATTATGTAGAAGGTGAAACTGCAGCGAAGAAAGAAGCTGCTCCGGCTAAAGCTGAGAAAAAAGCGAAAAAATCCGCTTAATCAGTAGCGCTGTCTGGCAACATAAACGGCCCCTTCTGGGCAATGCCGATCAGTTAAGGATTAGTTGACCGATCCTTAAACTGAGGCACTATAACGGCTTCCACAACAGGGAGCCGTTTTCTTATGCCACTTCTCAATGATCTGCTCGATTTCAGTGACCATCCGCTTATGCCTCCGCCCTCTGCACAACTATTTGCAGAACACCTTCCCACCGAGTGGATACAACACTGCCTGACGCTTTCTGCTCATGCGACCGTTCGCCGCCGTCGTTTACCGGGGGACATGGTTATCTGGATGGTGGTGCAATGAGCCAATTACCGATGTTGTTCGCCGTCTGAACCTGAGCGCGGATGGCGAAGCGGGGATGAACCTGCTGGCCCGCAGCGCTGTCACCCAGGCGCGTCAGCGCGTGGGGGCCTCCCCAGTGGAATGGCTCTTCCGCCAGACCGCACAGACAGGGGCGCGGAACGTTACCTGAAGGATGACTGGCACGGCCTGCAACTTTTTGCCATTGATGGCGCACAGTTCAGGACACCTGATAAACCCGAGCTGCGTGAATATTATGGGTCTGCCAACACATCCACTAAGCGGCAGAACGCCTACCCGGTTATGCGTCTGGTGGCCTTAATGAACCTGGGAAGTCACATTCTGCTGAATGCCGTGACCGCACCTTACCGGCAGAGCGAAACTGTGCTGGCCCACTCCATGCTCGCCACCATCCCGGATAACTCTATTACGTTGTTTGATAAACTTTTTTACAGCGAAGACCTGCTGCTGACGCTGAACCAGAAGGGTTGTAACCGCCACTGGCTACTGCCTGCGTGGAAGAATATCGCATCAGAAATGATAGAGCTGGGAAACACGGCGTCACCAGGGACCATCCCGAAACGACTGGAGCATCTTCGGGGTGCTCTGGAAGTGGTGTTCATAACAAAACGCCCCCGACCATCAAGGCCGAGGTCGGTTAAGATATCAAAAACCCGTTATCCTGTGAAACATAGTGCCGCTCCTCTTAAGTGAACGGCATTGCCCTTCTGGGGCCGTATTTTTTGTTTACCCAAAGCAACTTTTCCATAAACCGACAGCATTAGCCTTCATCATATTTGCGACGATGTATAACGCCTAAACACAGGGATATTGTACTTTACAGGTCACAAGTCAACGTCGGTGCTTAAGAGCCCTGTGAGGCGTATAGCGGCGTTAAAAAACTGCCGAGAAGGGTATATAGCCCGGAAGAAGTGCGTAAAACGAACTGACAGGATAAAAGTGCCCTGCTCACCCTGTCAGTAAAGAAATTCTTATTAATCGTGGCGATGCCTTTCCTGAATAGCCGTTAATGAGTCGACTTGTAACGCCTCTTTATAGTGTTTACGGCATACAGAAACGTATCGTTCATTACCACCAATTACCACCTGCTCACCTTCGTTATAAGGTCTGCCTGCTTGATCAAGACGCAGCACCATGCTTGCTTTACGGCCACAAAAACAGATGGTTTTTAATTCAACCAGTTTGTCGGACCATGCCAGTAAGTATTGGCTGCCAATAAATAATTCACCTCGAAAATCGGTACGTAAACCATAACAAAGTACGGGTATATCGAGTTGATCGACAACCTCCGATAATTCATATACTTGTTGTCTGGTTAAAAACTGGCATTCATCAACCAGTACGCAATGAATTGCCTGCTGTTCATGTTCCGCACGAATCTCATCAAATAATGATGAATTTTGGTTAAATAATTTTGCAGGCGATGACAAACCTATACGCGAACTGACTTTCCCGGCACCAAAGCGATCATCAATTTCTGCCGTATATACGACAGTGCGCATGCCGCGTTCCTGGTAATTGTATGAAGATTGCAACAATGCTGTAGACTTACCCGCATTCATTGCGGAATAGTAGAAATATAGCTGTGCCATCAGCCACAGGCCCTCAATGATATGAAATAAAGTTGGCTGGAGTTTATCATAATTCGTCAGTTTTTCAGCTCAACAGTATGCACAGAAGTGGGTATATGCGTTCTCCCTTACGAAGCCTTGCATAATCCTTCTGAGCTATCATTACAACTGCCTCGCCTGTTATAAGCGGGTAAATGACTGCTGGTAACTATTCACAATCTTTAATCTGTTGCGCAAGTAATAGCCCTCTGTTGGCCTCCAGGAGATAGTGCAATACTAAGTCCCTGCTCTTATTGCGACTGTTCTACTTTTCATCATTCGCTTAATAGGGAATTCTCGTAAACACGACTAATACAGAAGACTGAAAGGTCGTCAGCCTACGATAATCTCCCCATAAAATGTGACATGAATCAGGAAGTTTTAACCTCACGAGCTGCGAAATCATCGGTACAAATAGGGCTATATGCCGCGTCTTTTCTGGCTAATTTTATGAAAAGATATTTATTGGCGGCACAAAATAAAGAACAATTTTGAATTCCTTACATTCCTGGCTATTGCACAACTGAATTTAAGGCTCTATTATTACCTCAACAAACCACCCCAATATAAGTTTGAGATTACTACAATGAGCGAAGCACTTAAAATTCTGAACAACATCCGTACTCTTCGTGCGCAGGCAAGAGAATGTACACTTGAAACGCTGGAAGAAATGCTGGAAAAATTAGAAGTTGTTGTTAACGAACGTCGCGAAGAAGAAAGCGCGGCTGCTGCTGAAGTTGAAGAGCGCACTCGTAAACTGCAGCAATATCGCGAAATGCTGATCGCTGACGGTATTGACCCGAACGAACTGCTGAATAGCCTTGCTGCCGTTAAATCTGGCACCAAAGCTAAACGTGCTCAGCGTCCGGCAAAATATAGCTACGTTGACGAAAACGGCGAAACTAAAACCTGGACTGGCCAGGGCCGTACTCCAGCTGTAATCAAAAAAGCAATGGATGAGCAAGGTAAATCCCTCGACGATTTCCTGATCAAGCAATAATCTTTTGTAGATTGCACTTGCTTAAAATCCCGCCATCGGCGGGATTTTTTATTGTCCGGTTTAAGACAATTTAATAAGAATAAGCTATAAAAAAACGGCGTCGATTGCTCAACGCCGTTTCGTGGATAACACCGATACGGATGTTACTTCTTAATGCCCATCTCTTCTTCAAGCCAGGCTTTAAATTCCGTGCCAAGGGTGTTATGACGAATACCGTATTCAACGAAGGCCTGCATGTAACCTAATTTATTACCGCAGTCATGGCTCTTCCCTTTCATATGATAGGCTTCAACCGTTTCTTTTTCGATTAGCATATCAATTGCGTCGGTGAGCTGAATTTCATCACCAGCTCCCGGAGGGGTTTTTGCCAGCAACGGCCAAATATCCGCACTAAGTACGTAACGACCCACAATAGCGAGATTAGACGGCGCAACATCCGCTTTTGGTTTTTCAACCACGCCAACCATCGGTACGCTTTCACCCGGCGCTAATTCAACGCCTTTGCAATCCACAACGCCATATGCGGTCACATCAGCAACCGGTTCAACCATGATCTGGCTATGACCCGTTTCATCAAAGCGGCGGATCATCTCTGCCAGGTTATCCTGTGACAAATCGGATTCATATTCATCCAGAATAACGTCAGGCAAAATAACAGCCACAGGTTCATCACCCACTACCGGGTGAGCACACAATACCGCGTGTCCCAGACCTTTCGCCAGCCCCTGACGAACTTGCATAATAGTCACGTGCGGCGGACAAATAGACTGCACTTCATCAAGCAGTTGACGTTTTACACGTTTTTCCAGCATTGCTTCCAGTTCAAAACTGGTATCAAAGTGGTTTTCAATAGAGTTTTTAGATGAGTGTGTAACCAGCACAATTTCAGTAATGCCAGCCGCAATACATTCATTCACGACGTATTGAATTAATGGCTTATCGACAAGTGGCAGCATCTCTTTCGGGATGGCTTTCGTCGCCGGCAACATCCTGGTTCCTAATCCCGCAACGGGGATAACGGCTTTTTTGACTTTCGTATTAATGGCAGCCATTTAAATTCTCCTGGACTGTTCTTGTTTTGAACGTGTTCATATTTCTGTATCGCATCCCAGTATATCAGCACCCCGAAGGGGCTAAGTTCTGAAAAGGAGGCGAGTTAGCATAATTAAGACAATTACTTATACGAATGGCGACGATAGTACCACCAGCCGACATTAGCAGGTAATGCAAATTTAGCCCGCGTTATCGTTTGCTCATTCTGCAGACAACATCAAGCGCAGTCGACCACCGGTTCCCCATATTTGGCATTGCCAGGCATCGCATCGCTGGCTCAATTGATTCAAATAAGCGTTACCTAATGTGCCTAACGGAACACCATTACTGATTTGCACCTGGTGTTCGCCGGTATTTAACGTCGCATTCAGACCCGCAGAAACCAGAATGAGATTTTTCAGTTCGCGATGATAATAGCCAACTAATAGCGGAAACTGCCCCGGCAGATTGGCCTGACGAAGTAAATGGTTTACCTGCTTCAATAACGCGCCCAACTCTGGCAACCGTTGATTTTGGTGTGCAAGCTGTTCCTGTAATAATCCGTTAAACAATGCGCGTAATAACAAGGCAGCAAGTACGCCATTATGTCCAGCTCGGGTGACATCAAGGCAATAAAATGCCAGATCGTTTTCCGAAAGTGCGGCAATATCAAGCACCAGGCCGGGTTTGTCCGCGGCAACCAATTGACGATAATTAACCCGGCAATGGGAAATCACCTGCTGAACCGGCGGTTGTAGTTCCTGTAATAATTTCGCCGCTGCGGCAGGGTTATCAACCATTGCATCCCAGTCGCGAAAAAGCCTTTCCTCTTCCTCAACGCGCGAATTAAACATGCTGGGATAGAGACAGGCAAAAACCATCTCGCGCAAGCGATTCAGATCTTTAACTGGTTTCAGCAAAACATCTTCAACGCCCAGACGTAACGCTTTGGCAATATCTGCCATATTTTCAGTGGCAGATATCACCAGAACTGGGGTCTGGTCGCCTCTGTTACGTATATGCTCCAGCAGTTTAAGCCCGTTCATTCGTGGCATCGCGATATCACATATCATCAGGTCTGGAGTGAAACCTCCCAGCAACTCAAGGGCATCCACCCCATCAGCCGCCAGTACCGTTGTCGCTCCCAATGAGGAAAACCATGAATCCAGAAGCGAGCGAAATACCTGCTCATCTTCAACAATGAGAATCTGTTTTCCGACCAATGGCTGCGTCATGTTCTCTCCCCTGACTGGCTTTACTCAATAGTGGCATGCTATTGCCACCTGCGCCTGTCAGAATTAACTTAAGTGTAGATAAAAATTCTGGTCAAATGTTGGTGCGTACCAACGGCAAAAGTTCGTCCATTTTCCTTTCCACTGCCAGCTGTCCGGCCGCAATGGCAGCGTGCGCGCGATGGAAATCAAGCGTAGATATTTGCGGGCAAACAGGTTGAATCAGAATATCGGGCGGATCACCTGCCATGCGGTTCCTTTTAAGGCGGTTCTCCAGCACCTGGATAGAAGTGGTCATAATCTCTGTTGCCGTTGGCGCTGTCACCGCCCGACGTGTCGTTATGCTGCCTAACCTTTCTTTCAGACGCGCATGCCACGGCAGAGAATCACCATTCTCGCTATTTTCTTCACTGACATTAAAGGAGAGCAAATCTTGTTGCATCAAATGAGCATCGTGCTGCAGGTCAACCGCTATCACAATATCAGCCCCCAATGCACGCGTGAGGGAAATAGGAATTGGGTTAACGACTGCTCCATCAACCAGCCAGTAGCCGTTATGTGCAACAGGTGCCATGAGTCCTGGAATACTGCATGATGCGCGAATAGCAAGATGGAGATCGCCTTCAGTAAACCATAATTCACGTCCCGTACTTAAATTGGTGGCAACAGCCGCAAAGCGACGGGAACAATTTTCGATCTCTGTTTCCGGCATTATTTCGCGGTATTGATTGAAGACACGCTCGCCGCGCAGTAACCCACCGCGCTGCCAGGAGAGATCCATCAGGCGTAAAACATCCCAATAACTGAAAGAGGTCACCCAATCTTCCAGCGCAGATAATCGATCGCATGCATAGGCAGCGCCCACCAGCGAACCAATTGAACATCCTGCAACGATATCAATTTCAATACCCACTTTTTTTAGCGCATTAATAACGCCAATATGCGACCAACCTCTCGCCGCGCCAGATCCCAGCGCCAGCCCTATTTTTATCTTTCTCATTATTCCCGCAAGATTCCCCTGGAATGCAATCGTAGCCACATCGCTACTGCTCGGTTAACATAGTGCTACTCAGGCGGTTAATACGCCGTTATTGTTTCCAGGGAGATTATTTGTGTCTCAGCTTTGTCCCTGTGGTAGTGCTGTCGAGTATAGCCTATGTTGCCACCCTTATGTGTCTGGTAAAAAGGTTGCACCTGATCCAGAACATCTCATGCGTTCGCGTTACTGCGCTTTTGTGATGCAAGACGCAGATTATTTAATAAAGACCTGGCATCCCTCTTGTGGAGCAGCGGCGTTACGTGCCGAATTGATGGCCGGATTTGCGCATACTGAATGGTTGGGATTGACCGTATTTGAACATTGTTGGCAGGACGCCGACAATATCGGATTTGTCAGTTTTGTTGCTCGATTTACCGAAGGTGGTAAAACAGGTGCAATAATTGAACGTTCGCGATTTTTGAAAGAAAACGGTCAATGGTACTATATTGACGGTACACGTCCGCAGTTTGGTCGCAACGATCCCTGCCCTTGTGGTTCAGGTAAAAAATTTAAAAAGTGCTGCGGCCAATAATGGTTGACGGTACGGTTTAGCAAACACTCTCAACAAGGTTTTTCCAGCAATGCATTCACTCCAACGTAAAGTTCTGCGTACTATTTGTCCGGACCAAAAAGGTCTGATCGCACGTATTACCAATATTTGCTACAAGCACGAGTTAAATATCGTACAGAACAATGAATTTGTTGATCACCGTACCGGGCGCTTTTTTATGCGCACGGAACTGGAAGGGATTTTTAATGATTCCACCCTGCTGGCGGATCTCGATAGCGCATTGCCAGAAGGCTCCGTGCGTGAGCTGAATCCTGCCGGTCGTCGCCGGATAGTGATTCTGGTCACTAAAGAAGCGCATTGCCTTGGCGATTTGTTGATGAAAGCCAATTACGGCGGCCTGGATGTCGAAATCGCGGCAGTTATTGGTAACCACGATACTTTACGTTCTCTGGTTGAGCGTTTTGATATTCCGTTTGAGCTGGTAAGCCATGAAGGGTTAACCCGCAACGAGCACGATCAAAAGATGGCGGATGCCATTGATGCTTATCAACCTGACTACGTGGTGCTGGCGAAGTATATGCGGGTATTAACGCCGGAATTTGTGGCACGCTTCCCGAATAAGATCATCAATATTCACCATTCATTCCTGCCAGCGTTTATTGGCGCACGTCCTTATCACCAGGCCTATGAACGTGGTGTGAAGATTATTGGCGCAACCGCTCACTATGTGAATGACAATCTGGACGAAGGCCCAATCATCATGCAGGACGTTATTCATGTCGATCATACCTACACAGCTGAAGATATGATGCGCGCAGGTCGTGACGTCGAGAAAAACGTCTTAAGTCGTGCACTATACAAAGTACTGGCACAGCGCGTCTTTGTTTACGGTAATCGAACGATTATTCTTTAATCGCCAGCAAAAATAACTGGTTACCTTTAATCCGTTACGGATGAAAATTACGCAACCAGTTCATTTTTCTCAACGTAACACTTTACAGCGGCGCGTCATTTGATATGATGCGCCCCGCTTCCCGATAAGGGAGCAGGCCAGTAAAAAGCATTACCCCGTGGTGGGGTTCCCGAGCGGCCAAAGGGAGCAGACTGTAAATCTGCCGTCATCGACTTCGAAGGTTCGAATCCTTCCCCCACCACCATC
>OGJI01000827.1_pt1 | contig 38540 bp, 24 predicted proteins | sample 1572031 | NCBI WGS metagenome assembly OGJI01 (sample SAMEA2582119, study PRJEB24529) | metagenome | biome: Human gut stool | place: China | collected 2011
GGAACAGGAACAGGTAATATAGACGGAATAGAAAATTCAGAGGTAGTATATAGACCTTATCCAATTTTTATAGTTGAAGAGGATGGAAGCATTGAGGCAAAAGGCACAAAGGAGAAACCAATAACATTTAAAAACATAGACACTCATGTGGGATGGAATGGTATAGAGATATTTCTTCCGGATAATGGGGAGGTTACAGATACTTTTGAGTACTGTAATTTTATAAATGGTGGAGCTCAATATAGAGATTTTACGGAAGGGCTTATTGATGTATCTTATGGAACAGAAGAGACTAAGTTTAATTTAGTAGTAGATCATTGCAATTTTGATAGTACGGAATTAGTTAAGAATGTTGATTTGCAGACAAGTGAAATAGGAGCCGGCGTCTATTATGGAGACTACGATGGAAATAAAGTTGAAGCAAATATAAAAATATCAAATTCGACTTTTAAATCTCTTTCAATGGGAATTGAGGGGGTAACTTCTGATGAGTCTGATAGTTATTTGTATAATGAAAAATCTAATTGTGTTATAGAAAATAACATATTTGAAAATAATGTGTCACAGTCTTATAGCCCATCAGTTGTTTGGGGAGGAAATGCAGAAATAAAGGATAATATATTTTATACTAAAGAAGGAGGAGCATTAACCAAGAATGCATTAGATTTAGATGGTCAATGTAATTATATAATAGAAGGGAACATATTTTATGGAAGCCAATCCACGGAATCTAAAAAGATGAATAAATGTGCACCCATTAAAGTACAGTTTGGAGCTAATATTAACGCTGATAAAACAAGACATTATAAGGAAAACAGGTGCGATTATTCATCAGAATATGGAAATTATGTAGAATTAAATGGAAGTATGATAACTCAGGAATGTAACCTTGGAAATGTGTCCGGGTTGGAGTACTATTTTAAAAATTGTAATATTGGATATAAGAATGGAAACAAATCAAAAGTTAAATTTAATGCAGGCAGTACAAATGTAATAGAGTCATTAAATGTTTTATATAATGGGGAATTAGAGGCAATTGGAGAAAAAGTAAATCCTGTGAGATTTGTTGCTGCATCTGACAGGGGACTTACAACATCTTCTAATGGAATTAGTTTAGAACAAAATTCTTCTTCTGATTATTTAGAGGGAAAGGCAGTGTTTGAAAATTGCGTATTTGATAATGTTAAGTTAAGTAGTACGGTAGTAAGTAAATCAACAGAGTCAGAAGAAAAAATACCACAAGTACTGACTATAAAGAATAGTGATTTCATAAATGAATCATCAGGAATAAGCGTTAAATATAACAGTTATTATGATTATATTTGTGGCAAGATTTTAATAGAAAACGTATTTATAAAAGGAACAGGAAATGACACATATTCAGGAATGAGTATTACTGCATATGGTAATAAAATTCCATCGGAAAATATTTTTGAAGCATCTAATTGCGTGATTTACAATTTTCAACAGCAACGTTACGGAATTGGATTAGACCTTAGTATTGATGATAATCTTACAGATAGCATAATACTTAAAAATATTACCCTGGCAAATAATTATTATGGAATTAAAGCAAGCAAATCAATGACAAAATTCCCTATTATCCAAGATAGTATTATAGCAAAAAATACAAGAGGTTTTGATGTAAGTGAAGGTATAAATATATTTAATATTACTTATACATGTATTTATAACTATGGTTGGAATGGAAATACTTATGGATATGGAGAAGGATGTATTTTCAAAGATCCTATATTTGCAGATTTGAACAATGGCGACTTTCATCTTAAGTCAACAGGTGGCAGATGGGACGGTTCAAAATGGGTAACAGATACAGATGCAAGTCCGTGTATCAACGCAGGAAATCCTGCAAGTGATTATGCAAATGAACCTGAACCTAATGGAAATAGAATAAATATGGGAGTTTTTGGAAATACATTTCAGGCTTCAAAAACAGGTAACGGAAGTGTTCAACCAACTACAAATCCTGCCGGTGGAGAAACTACAACTCCGATGACAACTAAGTCCGATGGGGAAACTACAACTCATGGGGCAACTAACCCTGACAGAGAAACAACAACCACAAATGCTAAACCAACAGCTTCCGGAACAATACTTATCGGCAGTACAACAGCTTCAGAAAAGGAAACACTTAGAAAACCATCAGTTAAGAAAATAACAAAGGGTTCCAAAAGATTAACAGTAACTTTTAACAAGATGAAGAATAGTGGTAAAGTATTTTATGAAATACAATATTCTACAAAGAAAAATTTTAAAAAAGCTACAAAGACTTTAAAAGTAAGTGCAAAGAAAACCAAAGTAATAATTAAAAAACTTAGAGGAAACAAAAAATACTATGTACGCATAAGAGCTTATCAGACGAAAAAAATAAATGGTAAGAATAAGAAAGTTTATTCAGTATGGACAAAAGTTAAGGCAGTGAAAACCAAAAAGTAAACAATAAAATCCACGTTTATGGTATAATATCAGAGTTGAAACAATTAATTAAGCTTCAAAGAGGTATAATATGTTTAATTATGAGATTCTGAAGTCATTAAACGATATGGAAATGCTGGTGTATGATTATTTAATGAAGAACAAAGAGAAAGTAACTTACATGACTGTAAGAGAATTGGCAGACGAAGTTCATGTATCAACTGCAACAGTTATGCGGTTTTGTAGAAAAGCCGGTTTTGACGGATATTCTGAATTTAAAGTAAAGTTTAAGATGTTCTTAAACGAAGAGAAGAATAAGAAACATCAGGTTAATGAGGATATTCAGGAGATTCAGGAATATTTTCAGAAGATAAGTTCAGAAATTCACCAGAAGGAACTTGATGAAATCGCAGATGTTGTAAGAGATGCAAAGCAGGTTATTTTTATTGGACTTGGAACTTCAGGCATTCTTGGAAAATACGGTGCAAGATATTTTTCTAACTTAAAGAAATTTAGTCAGTACATAGAAGATCCTTATTTTCCAATAATGGAGGGAATGAGTGATGCAGTTGTTATAGCATTATCTGTTTCAGGTGAAACGGAACAGGTTGTACAAATGGCAAGTGATTTTAAAAAGAACAAATGTAAAATCATAAGTATTACGAATAAGAGTGTTTCTACACTTTCCAAATTATCAGACTACAGTTTATCTTATTATGTTACTGACCATGATATGGGAAATCACATTAATACAACAACGCAGATACCGGTTATTTATTTAATTGAGGCAATAGGAAGAAGGCTATAAAATATAGCAATTTTATTATTGAAAAAACTGTTAAATAGCGGTTGAAAGAGTATATAACAGGAAATTAAAATAAATTTTAAGGGTTAAGAAATATGTTACAGGGTGTTACGCCTATGTAACATATTTCTTTTTTTATTATATGTTACATAAAACGCAGATTTGTAGAAATAAAATATGGTTATGATAAAATACTTTTAGCCGATGAAGACATGACGGAAAAACAAAGAAAAAGGAGAATTTAAAATGGCAATTGATTATCAGAAGACTGCCAAAGATCTTGTAAAAGAACTTGGTGGCGACGGAAACATTTCAAATGTAACTCATTGTGCTACAAGACTTAGATTTATTTTAAAAGATGAGTCAATTGTAGACAAAGAAAATGTTGCAAAAATCAAAGGTGTAATTACTACTGTTCAGGCAGGAGGTCAGTTTCAGGTAGTAATCGGAAATCATGTAACAGATGCGTACAAATATGTTATGGAATTAGTTACAGTGGATGACAGTACATCAGAGGGCACAGGAAACAAGAAAGCAGGAGTGGTTAGCAGAATCATTGACGTTATTTCAGCAATATTTGCACCGTTCCTATACACACTTGCAGCTTGTGGTATTCTTCAGGGTATTCTTGGAGTTTTGGTTGCGCTTAATGCTATAGATACAACAGGTGGAACTTACAGAATTTTAAACTTTATTTCATGGACAGCATTTACATTCTTACCTGTTTTAATTGCAGTAACAGCGGCAAAGAAGTTTAAGGTAGATACTTTTATTTCGCTTGTAATTGCATGTGCACTTGTTTGTCCTGATTACATAGCAATGGTTAACGCAGGAGAAACAGTTAAGTTTTTGGGAATTAAAGTTCAGCTTTTAAGTTATACATCATCAGTAATCCCTATTATTTTGGCAATATGGATTGCATCTTATGTTCAGAGATTTTTTGAAAAGTATTTGCCAATCGTAATCAGAAACTTATTTACACCAATGTTTACTATTGCAATTATGGTTCCACTTACATTGCTTGCTTTCGGACCTATCGGAAATACAATTGGTGGAGCAATTGGTGGTATTTATAATACATTGTACAACTTAAGTCCTATAGTTGCAGGATTTGTAGTTGGTGGCATATGGGAAATTCTTGTAATTTTCGGTGTTCACTGGGGGATAACACCGGTAACAGTTGGCAACTATGCTAACTTAGGTTATGACACATTTACAGGTTTACAGTCAGCAGCAGTATTTTCACAGGCAGGTGCAACACTTGGTGTATTCTTAAAAACTAAGAATAAAGAAATGAAAGGTGTTTCAGCATCAGCAGCTATTACAGGATTGTTCGGTATTACAGAACCTGCTATTTACGGTGTAAACTTACGTCTAAAGAAACCTATGATTTGCGGATGTATTGCAGGTGCAATTGGTGGTGCAATCGGTGGCGCTTTCCATACAGTTTCATGGAGTTACAATATGCCGGGTATTGCAACATTACCTGCATACTTTAAAGCAGGTCATACAACACAGTTTATTGGACTTTTAATTTCAATCTTAGTTTCATTTGTACTTGGTGCGGTTCTTACTATGATTGTTGGTTTTGAAGATGAACCTACAGATGACTTTGAAAACTTAGAAGGAAACACAGCTATTGAAGAAAATAATGAACCTACAACAGAATTCGCAGTACCTGTAGCCGGAGAAGTTTTCCCAATAAGTAAAGTTAAAGACCAGGCTTTTGCATCAGAAGCAATGGGGAAAGGTGTTGGAATTATCCCTGCAAATGGAGAAGTCCTTGCACCATTTGATGGAAAGATTGTTGCATTGTATCCATCAGGTCATTTAGTTGGTATGTCAGACGGAAAAGGTGCAGAAATTTTAATTCACATTGGTGTAGATACAGTTAACCTTAATGGAAAGGGATTTAGCATTAAGGTTAAACAGGGAGATGTGGTTAAAAAGGGAGATTTACTTATAGATTTTGACAACGAATTCCTCAAAAAAGAAGGTTATGACAATACTGTAATGTACATTATTACTGACACATCAAAAAATATAGAAGTTTTAGAAGGAAAGAAGGAAGCTGTAAAGGATATTGCATTCTTAACAGTTTAGGAGGATTAAATGTTACCTAAAGATTTTTTGTGGGGAGGAGCTGTAGCGGCTCATCAGGTTGAAGGAGCATGGAACGTTGGAGGAAAGGGACCAAGCGTTGTTGATGTTTTAACAGCAGGAGCACACGGTGTTGACAGACAGATTACAGACGGAGTGCTTGAAGGATACAATTATCCTAACCATGAGGCAATTGATTTTTACGGTCATTATAGGGAAGACGTAAAGATGTTTGCTGAAATGGGATTTAAATGTTTTAGAACATCCATAGCATGGACAAGAATCTTTCCAAATGGAGACGAAAAAGAACCTAATGAAGAAGGTCTTAAATTCTATGATGATTTGTTTGATGAATTACTTAAATATGGAATCGAACCTGTTGTAACATTATCACATTTTGAAATGCCATATTATCTTGTAAAAGAATATGGTGGTTGGAAAAACAGAAAGGTTATTGATTTCTTTGTTCATTATTCACTTACAGTAATGGAAAGATACAAGGATAAAGTTAAGTATTGGATGACTTTTAATGAAATTAATAATCAGAAAAACTATGAGTATCCATTATTTGGATATACTTGTTCGGGAGTGATTTTCACAAAAGAAGAACATCCGGAAGAATGTATGTATCAGGTCGTACATCATGAGTTGGTTGCCAGTGCAATGGTAGTTAAGGAAGGGCATAAGATTAATCCTGATTTTAAGATTGGTTGTATGATGGCTTGTGTTCCATTATATCCATATTCCTGTAATCCCGACGATATGATGTACTCAGTTGAGGCAATGCATGACAGATATTTGTTTGGCGACGTTCACGTAAGAGGTGAGTATCCATCATATATCTGGCCGGAATGGAAGAGAAAAAACATTCACGTTAATATGGAAGAAGGAGATGCACAGATACTTAAAGAAGGCACTGTGGATTATGTAGGTTTAAGTTACTATATGACTAATGCGGTTAAAGCAGACCATGTGGCAGATGGTAATGGGATTGACGGATTTCCGGGAAGTGTTCCTAATCCATATGTTAAGTCAAGTGATTGGGGTTGGCAGATAGACCCTGTAGGACTTAGATATGCATTGAATCTTCTTTATGAAAGATACCAAATTCCACTATTTATAGTAGAAAACGGATTTGGAGCTATTGATACTGTTAACGAAGATGGCACAATTGATGACGATTATAGAATTGAATACCTTCGTGCCCACATAGAGCAATTAAAGAAGGCTGTAATTGATGACGGCGTGGACCTAATGGGCTACACACCATGGGGCTGTATCGACTGCGTATCATTTACAACAGGGGAAATGAAAAAAAGATATGGCTTCATCTATGTTGACAAGGACAATGAGGGCAAAGGAACCCTCAAGCGAAGCAAAAAGAAGTCATTTTATTGGTATAAGAAGGTTATTGAAAGCAAAGGGGAGCAATTGGATTAGCTAGTGTTAAATAAATAATTTTTCTAAAGGGAAGCTGAAAAATGTGGCACCCGACAATTATTTATCACGTAAGTTTATAGAAGCAGAAATTTGATTAATAGATATGCAAAGAAAGGGTGCCTTGCAAATATTAGGCACCCTTTCTGTAATATGTAATAATAAATTTTAATAGATATCTAGGTCGTAATCACCAAAGTCGGCATAGTCGAATTTTAATGTTTCTACAACTTTTGTTTTCTTGTTTGTCATTGTAAGTGTCATTGATGTATCTTCAGGAAGTGTATAAGAAGAACCTTTAAGTTTCTTTAATTTCTTGCCGTTTTTGTACAGGTAGCAAGATTTGATTTTCCAATTCTTGTTAGGTTTTAAAGATATAATTTTTCCAAGGCTACTTTCCTGACTTGAAAACTTATGGTTATAGTATTTTGTGATGTCTGTATTGTCTAATAAGATTTTCTTAAATGGGTTAGCATATTTTACAACTTTAACTGTTGTTTTGCAGTTGTATATCTTCTTTCCGCATCTTACCTTAAAAGAAACTTTTGTTGTTCCTGTTTTTTAATCTGCATTCCAACACCGGCATACTGTCCTGCATGTGAACCATCAAAAACTGTGTAGAAATTGTTGCAGACTTTTTTGTTAGTTGAATAATATCCATATGTTCCGTCGTTAACTTTGTAAGCCATATTAACGCTTGAAGTTCCGTTAAGCCAGATAACATTGGAAAAATATCCGTTTGTAGATTTGTTTTTTGCATCGTAGCTTATAACTACTTTTTTAGGCACAGAAATTTTTGTTGCAGCCTTAACTGTAGCTCCTGAAAAAAGTCCTGCAGTCATTGTTAGAACAGTAAGAAATGCAATGTTCTTTGATAAAAATTTTTTCATAGCACATACTCATTCTTTTGTATAAATTATTATGTATGGTTAGAATATCAAATCACCTTAATATTTGGGGGAAAGATAAAAAAGACCCTTATCCATACAACTTAATAATAACATAAATCACAAGTATATAAAAATAATTTTATAAGTATATTTAAAAATTTAAAAGAATATTTCGAAATACATTTCTAAAATAATGTAAGACTTTACATTGCAAATATGATACAATAGGTTTCATATAGCGAGTAGAAAGGATATTTATTTAATGGAAAAAACGAGGGACGGTTTTAAGAGCGGAACTGGGTTTGTTATCGCCTGTATTGGTTCTGCCGTAGGTATGGGGAATATTTGGAGATTCCCATATATGGTATCAGACTGGGGAGGAATGACTTTTTTGATTCCCTATGTTTTGTTTGTAATTTTGATAGGTTCAACTGGACTTATTGAAGAGATGGCTTTGGGACGTGCGGCTAAGGGCGGTCCTATTAAGGCTTTTGGAAAGTGTACTGAGGTGCACACAGGCAAGAAGAAGTCAGGAGAGATTGTGGGCTTACTGCCTGTAATTGGTTCTCTTGCATTGGCTATTGGCTACACAGTTGTTGTAGGATGGATTTTTAAATATGCATTCCTTGCAATATCAGGTCAGCTTTCAGGAATGGGAAAGAATATGGATGTCATAGGCGGTATGTTTGGAACTACGGCTTCAGCTTTCGGAAACAATACTTGGCTTGTAATTGCAGTGATTGTTACAGCAGTGATTATGGCATTTGGTATTGCCGGAGGTATTGAAAGAGCCAATAAGTTTATGATGCCTTTATTGTTTGCGTTGTTTCTTGGACTTGGAATTTATATTTTTACACTTCCGGGAGCAAGCGAAGGATACAAGTATATTTTTACAATTAATCCTAAGGGATTGCTGAATCCAAGACTTTGGATTTATGCTTTTGGACAGGCATTTTTCTCATTATCAATTGCAGGCAATGGAACAGTTATTTACGGTTCATATTTAAGTGAAACAGAAGATGTGGTAAGTTCAGCAAGAAATGTGGCTATATTTGATACGATAGCGGCACTTCTTGCAGCATTTGTAATTATTCCAGGAATGGCAGTTGGAGGAGCAGAGCTTTCTTCAGGTGGTCCGGGATTAATGTTTATATATTTGATTAATGTATTTAATGGTATGCCGGGAGGAAAGATTGTTGGAATTATTTTCTACATATGTGTACTATTTGCAGGAATGAGTTCCTTAGTCAATCTTTACGAAGCACCTGTTGCAACATTGGAGGAAAGATTTGGATTTAAACGACCTGTGGCAGTAGGTGGAATTGCTATTGTAGGCTGTATTGTTGCCCTACTTATTCAGGGAATAGTTTCAGGTTGGATGGATGCAGTTTCAATCTATATATGCCCGCTAGGAGCAATGCTTGCGGCGATTATGTTCTTCTGGGTTGCAGGAAAAGACTTTGCGGTTAATGCGGTTAATCAGGGAAGAGATAAGAATATCGGTCCATGGTTTGTGCCACTTGGAAAGTATGTTTTAGTACCACTTGCTTTTATTGCTTTGGTAGCAGGAGCTATACTTGGTGGTATTGGTTGATAAAAAATCTCAATAAATGAAAGAGAAATATATAAAAACAAGCTATATTATTGAAAAGCATATGGGTATCGTAAGGTGCTGGTATGCTTTTTTCTTAGGAAAAGCATAATTATTGACAGGCAGAGGTTCGTTTTCGGGAAAGTATGGTTATTGACAGGCAGAGGTTCGTTTTCGGGAAAGTATGGTTATTGACATAGAAAGAATTATTTTGGGGAAACGCATAGCTATTGTTATAGAAAGAGTTGTTTTTAGAAAAGGCATAATTATTGTTATAATAAGGTTTGTTTTGGAATATAGGTAGATTTTGTGTTGAAATTAGTTTACATAAAATAAGAAAATGTTTGTTATAAAGAGATACACCACAAAAATTTAAAGGATACCGAATTTTTGTGGTATGTTAAATTCAATATAGTCAGTATAAGTGACATATTAGTTTACATAACAATATGAAAATGAATCAATATGTGATAATGGCAAACTTAAAGCAAGAATGTGTGACATAACAAGTTTACATAAGTTGAAAACGTACCACAAAAAAACGAAAAATGGTAAAATTTGTGGTATGCCACTGAAAAAACAGGACAAACCGAAGATACAGGGAAATTTTAAAAGACATTAAGCTCGAAGCAGTGTACAATATGCACAATTTAGTGCATACAACATAGTGACAAAAAGACATTGACAAAACGGGCAATGAAATGTATAATTCAATCACATATAAAAGAGTCCTTCCATATTTGCGAGGAGGTAAGTACGGAAGACAATAATACTAATAAGAAATATAAAGACAGTGTATTCACGGATTTATTCTACGAGGATAAGTATGCCAAGGAAAATGAACTTGCACTTTACAATGCTCTGTTTAATACTAGCTACACCCTTGATCAGGTAAAAATTGAGAAGATAAGAATTGATGATGTTGTATATATGAAATTAAAGAATGATATTTCATTTAATGTTAACAACAGAATTATAGTTTTTTGCGAACATCAAAGTACTATAAATGGGAATATGCCACTACGCGATTTGTTATACATAGCAAGAACTTATGAAAAAATGGTTCCGCTGAGGGGAAGATATGCAACAGGAACCGTAAAAATACCAAGACCTGAATTTTTAGTGTTTTATAATGGGGAAAGTAAAACTGAAACGGAATATATACAAAAACTTTCAGATGCATATATTGACAAAATGGATGAGTCTAATGTATCATTGGAATTAACAGTAAGGGTTATTAACATTAATACCTATGCAGGCAGTAAGTTACTTGAAAAGTGTAGGGTTTTAAACGAATATTCTCAGTTTGTGGAAACAGTAAGAGCCTATAGGAAAGAAGGTGATGCTGATTATATGAAGAAAGCAATTCAGCACTGTATCAATAATCACATTCTAGAGGAGTATTTGTCTAGGAAGGGTAGTGAAGTTATGAACTTTTTATGTGCAGAATATGATTATGAAATGGATATGCAGGTAAAACGTGAAGAAGCTTATGAAGATGGATTAAATGCAGGATTTGAAATGCTCATAGAGGATAACTTTTTAGATAACCGTTCGGAAGATGAAATAGTAAAAAAGTTGGTAAACAGGTTTTCATTATCCGAAGATGAAGCAAAGGAAAAGATAAAAGAATATTTAGACAAAAAATAGAATAGCAAAGAATATGGAAGGTTGTATTTTTATATGCAAAGTCGGAAGCGTGTAGTGTGCTTCCGGCTTTTTTTGAAGTTTTAACAAGGTATATATATCAATTAAAAAGACAAGCAAACACAAGGTTATATACTGAAAAATGCATTAAGTTGTAAGTTTCTATATCTATAAATTGTGGGAGATAAAAAGTTTCGTCCTGAAAAGTGTAGAAAAACATAAATTTTCGCCCTTAAAAATGTGAAATTTGCTATTTTTTCGTCCTTAAAAGTGTTGGCGGATGTATTTTTCTTGAATAAAAGATTTCCAACAGCAGGATTGGATGACAAACATTTATAACATAGATAAGATATCTGAAATTTTGGATGAATAAAGATAGAAAAATAAAATACTAAAATAAAAGACAGTTGATTCAGTGAAGCAATTCTTCAGTGGAGTAGCTGTTTTTTATATTGGGTAACTATTGTTGAAAATGCACAAAAAAAGTCGAAATGACAGATTATGTCCTACTAAAAATGTATAATAAATTCAAATAATGTAATGAGCATTTAATTGATTAGAAAATTAAAATCATTATGTTAAAGGGAGGAGGATGTTGATGCAAAATGAATTATTACAGATTTCTCAATATGTAATTAAGCATCCAATTATTATAGAAAACGAAAGTTATAAGAAACGCTATATAAATACATTGGAGTATTTTGTAAGAAAATATTGTTCAAATAACAAATATTCTTTTAGTATTTTGGAGTTGTATAAAGATAAATTACTTCAAAATAAAGAGAATTATGATTATGTTGATGAGGAACTGAAGAAAATATCTAAAGGTGTGATGACCTGGAAAATGAAAAAATTTAAATTTTTTTCTTACCGATATTGCTTACTTGTAGATGTGCTGTTTATATGTGCCTTTTTAGATGAAAATAAGTCAGAATTAATATATAAGGAAATACTGGAAATATACAATAAAAGATATCGGAAAAACTTAGAGTTACTCTATAAGGTTGTAATTGGAAAGAGTGACAATGTTGTAAAATTCGACCAAACGGATTATATGATTTCCTGTATAGAAATTAATAGAAAATTTATTCAAAAAAGGATGAAAAATATATTAGTTACAGCCAATATGAGTGCCGGAAAATCTACGTTGTTAAATGCTATTATTGGGAAAAAGGTAAACAAAACACAAAATGATTCCTGTACAGCAAAAACACATTATTTGTTAAATAAAGCATATGAGGATAATTTATCATATGAGTATGATTATGAATTGGAATTAGATGCAACGCTTCAAATTTTGATGGAGGATAACGATAATAACAAAAGTGATGAAATTAGAGTGGGTACGAGATTTAGAAGTGTCAAAGATGTGGATATACCGATATGTTTTATAGATACGCCGGGTGTTAATTCTTCGCAGGATAGAATACATAGGAAAATATCCGAAAAGGATATAGTGAATAGCAAGTACGAATTATTATTGTATGTGCTTAACGGTGAAAATATAGGAACAGATGATGATCGAAGACACTTAGGATTTGTTGCAGAAAATTATAATGGTAGGACAGTTTTTGTAGTTAACAAATTGGATAGATTCCGTAAAGAAGATTCGATTCAGCAAACGATAGAAGCAGTTAGTAGAGATTTAGAAAATATAGGATTTGAAAATCCGATAATTTGTCCAGTATCAGCATATGCAGCTTATCTTGCAAAAATGCATATGTTTAAAGAAAATCTTGATGAAGATGAACAGGATGAATTGGAAAGACTATATAGGAAGTTAAATAGGGATGAATATAAGTTTGATACTTATTATCCCCAGAAATATCAAATTAGAGAAGAACAGGAAGATAAGGATTACCAGCTATTATTACATTCAGGTATCTTATCATTAGAAAAAATACTTTATGAAGAGAGGTAGAATAAATGAGAGAAATTTTTATTAAATATAACCCATACAAACTTGCAACAGAAATAACAATAGATGGTCAGGCTTTAAAAGAGAACAGTAAACTTAATTTTGAAGATAGAAGACTTCAGGAATGGGTAGAAAGTTTGCCGGAATTATTGTTGGAAGAATGTAATACCAGAGAATTTAAAATTACATTTTATGGAACAATTCCTGATTATGAAGATATGGTTGTAATGGTAGATGATGCTGCAAAAAAAGATATCAATATTGAATTAGAGCATATTCCGGCTAAAGAGGTAAAAGATAAGGAAGAAGCTATTCAGGAAGTTTTTGATGAAATTCAAAATGGACCATTTGAAGAGTTAAGACAGCTGGATGTCATAAAAGCTTTTGAATTAGCAAGAAGTAGTGATTTTGAAGTAAATGTTGTTGCAACTATGAGCGCGGGGAAGTCAACACTTATTAATTCATTATTACAGGAAAAGCTTATGCCGGCAAAGCAGGAGGCATGTACAGCAACAATTACTGAAATAAAAGACAATGATGCAGATCATTTTATGGCAAAAGTATATGACAAAGAAGGCCATTTGATTGAAACAGATCCGGAACTTACATATGAAATAATGGAACGTCTTAATTCAAATCCTGATGTATCAAAAATTCATATAGAAGGAAATATTCCGTTTGTTACAGCAGATGATGTATCACTTGTGTTAGTAGACACTCCGGGACCAAACAATTCAAGAGATCCGGAACATAAAAAGGCAACTTACAGAATGTTGTCAGAGTCTTCAAAAATGGTGGTGCTTTACATTTTAAATGCTACACAGCTTGCAGTTGATGACGACTACAATTTATTAAGTTATGTAGCTGAAAGTATGCGAGTAGGCGGAAAACAGTCACGAGATAGATTTATATTTGTAGTAAATAAATTAGACGATTTTAAAAAAGGAGAAGATAGTGTACAGGGAGCGATAGATAAAGTAAAAAATTACCTAAAAGATAATGGAATAGAAAATCCTAACATCTATCCTGCATCAGCACTTACAGCATTAAATATAAGAACTATTCTTGCAAATAGTGATGATGATGACGATGATGATGTTTATGAAGCTAAGGGCAAAGTTAGAAAATTTAATAGAAATGAAGAAATGCATTTTGAAAAATACGCACCATTAACTCCTTCAATGAGAGGGAAAGTGGAAAATATGCTTGCCAAAGCAGTTGAAAAAAATGATGCTAATCAGCAGGCATTAATACATGCAGGAATAGTACCTATTGAATCAGCAATAAAAATGTATGTTCAAAAATACGCAAAAACTGCAAAGATAAAAAATATTGTAGATACATTTATTAAAAAATTAGAAAGTGCACATTCATTTGAAACAACAAAACAGGAAATTGCTTCTAATCAGGATAAACAGAAAGAAATATTATCTCAAATAGATATGATAAAGAAGAAGCTTGCGAGTGGGCAGGATGCAAAGAAATTTAAAACGAAAATAGAGCAAATTAATTATGATAAAGAAATAGAAAAACTTGCTGATAGCGTAATTGTTTCTGCACAGGAAAAGATTACTAAGAATTTAAAATCAACAGATGCAAAGTTATCAAGAAGAGATGCAGAAAGTATTTGTATGGTATTTGCAAAGTTCGCAGAAGGATTGCAAGCAGAGGTACAGGTTAAATTGGAAGATTTGATATCAAATCATATTCAAAAGAATGCAGAAAAGCTACTTGAGCAGTATGAAAATAAAATTGCTGAATTAGCACAGGATATTCAGGTTGGAGGTGTAGAACTTAATCCTTTTGAAATAATGCAGGGAGATATTATTTCGGATACACAGACGTTAATTGCGGAAATGACAAAATCAGAAAGAGTAAAAGTTGGAGAAGAATGGGTGGCTAATACAAGTAAAAAATGGTATAAACCATGGACATGGTTCCAGGAAAAAGGCCATTATAAGAGTATTTATGAAGAAAAAGAGTATGTTGATGGAACAGAATTAGCACAGAAGTTTTTTGCTCCAATAGAAGAAGTGTTATACGAAAATCGAGCAAATGCAGTTGAGTACGCAAAGGAACAGACAGAATTAATAAAAAGGGCATTTGCAAAGAAATTTGAAGAACTGGACGATGTATTACAGAATAAGTTAAATGAACTTGAGGTTTGCGCAAAAGATAATGAGAATATTGAGGCTAGAATACGAGAAACAAAAGAAAGACTTGAGTGGTTGGAAAACATACAGTCAAAGGTAAATGCTATACTCGATATTTAAAGGAGGTTTAAATGGCTTTAACGCAAGAATTTGTTAATGCTGTATCAACAAATAACATTTTAAAAGTAAAAATTATGCTTAAAGATAGTTTACTTGTTGATACATCATTTAGGCAATTTGATGAAATGCTTAGATATGCAGAACGCAGATTAAATAATTTTTGGGTCAGTGATGAAGAAGATGGTGAAAATTTATCCTACAAGATAGAGTATTTAGATGAGATTTTGGTAGGATTAGTGAATAATTTTAGCCGTAAAAGAGTAAGTCATCTTAAGTACATGATTCAAAAAGCTTATCCTCCAAAAATTGAAAAAAACAATATATCATCTAAAAGCAGAAAGTATATAAGCTATCATAATATTGAGAATATAAAAAGGCAATATAATGAAATTGTTCACTCCAGAAAAGAAATACTAGAGATTATGGGTGATGTAAAAAAGAAGAAGAGGATTAGTGATAAAGAAATCGAGAAAATAAGAAAAGAAGCCCAAAACATTTTGAAACAATGTGATGAGATAGAAGGAAAGTAGGTGTAGTAGATGGCAATAACAAATGAGTTTAGGGAGGCAGTCGATAGCGGAAAAAAATTACGTGTTAGAATTATGCTAAAAGACGCTATGCTGGTTGATCCTACAATGGATTTATTCGACGAAATGATTAATTATGCATCAGTTAAGATAACAGATTTGTATGATGAGCATAATGGAGAAGTATTAAAATATGATAATTCTGATTGGAATGAAGAATATTTAAATAATCAAATGGTAGTAGTAGTTAATAATTTCTCAAAGGAAAGAGTAGAGCTATTACGAAATATGATTAAATTTATTTATAGGGATAGAGTTGAAAAAATTAGAGCGGAGGCAGAAAAGAATATTAATATAACAAGAAAGCAAGTAGGTGCGGGAGTGACTGTGGCAGGAGCTGTGGCAACAGTTGCAGGAATATGCACTAATTCAGGACTACTTATTGCAGGAGGAGTGGCAGCTGCAGTGGTTGGAGTTGGCATCATAGTTACAGATAAGGGGTTATAATATGCAGGAAAATACAAATTTATCAAATACTAAATCCGAAATTAGTAAAATTGATAATGAAGTAGCTAAAATTCAATATTCTAATATAACAAACGGATATCAGGCAGCATTACAGGTAGTAGATGATATAGTTTTAAAAAATTACATTGGTAATTTGTCAAAAATGCCGGTTGTTCCATTATCAAAAAATGTTTTAGACAATAACATAAAAAATAATGTTTTGTTTTTTAAAATTACTGAAATGGTATATGAGAAAGAGGAATTTGCAACATATAAGTTTGCAAGTGTGTTTAATTCTTTGGCAACAACGGAAAGTGCTATCTTTATAATAATTGATAGCGATGGAAAGAAAACAGATTTTTATATGGGAGTACGTTCTTTGGATTCTAAGAGAACAACGAGTTCTTTACGTAATACTGTTGAAAATGCAATGAAAGGACAGTTCCCCGGAATAAAAACAGTAGATTATGTAATAGAGGATATGGAAGATATAATAGGAAAAATAAAAGCTAATAGTATATCGTCTGTTTCATGTGTAGCAAATAGCAAGGCACACACTATTGAGTCGAATAAAAATTTCGTGCAAGGATTAGAGAAGTTAGTACTTTCAATGCAAGGTGAAAAGTATACAGGAATAATTATTGCAAATGGAACAACGTCAAATCAATTGAGAGAATTGCGAAAAGGATACGAGAATGTTTATACTCAAATGTCGGCATTTGCAACAACACAAGTCAATTACACAAGCAATAAAACATTTAATTATACATTTACCAAATCAGAAGGAAGAAGTAACTCTATATCACATACTACTAATTCTTCTGATACAGAAACAAACACGACTAGTAACGGAAGAAGTACTACTCATGGTCAATCAAAAGAAAGTGTAGCAGGTAAAACCATTAAGGGTGTAGCTTCAGCTGCATCTATATTGGGAGCTGCATTGGCACCAGTAACTGGAGGAGCAAGTCTTATTGTAGGAGGAGTTGTAGCCGGAGGGGTTGGTATGATTGGAAATGGTTTAAGTAAAACAAAATCAGACTCTACTACGGTTAACGAATCAATTTCACAGAGTATTGCAAGAACATCAGGTGTAAGTGATGGAATTACCGAAAGTAGTAATTATGGAACTTCCAAATCCGAAGGATATGCAAATGGAATGTCTGAGGGAATGACTTTAACGCTTCATGATAAATCTGTTGAAACTACATTAGAAAGAATTGACAAGCAATTAAAAAGAATTGATGAATTTGAAAGTTTGGGAATGTATGAGTGTGCTGCATATTTTCTTTCAGATAATCAATATGCAGCAGAAGTGGCAGCATCCACTTATAAAGCGTTAATGAGAGGTGAAAATTCAGGTGTTGAGATAGCGGCAATTAATTCATGGGGAAAAACAGAAAAAGAAACAACGAAAATGATAGGAGAGTATGTTACTAATTTTATACATCCTGTATTTAAATATGAAGGTGCTATAGGAGATATAGAAGTAACACCATGTTCTTTAGTAAGTGGAAGTGAATTAGCAATACATATGGGATTACCACGTCGTTCAGTTTGTGGATTGCCGGTTATTGAGCATGCGGATTTCGGAAAAGAAGTTGTAACTTACGATAGAAGTTTGCGTGGAGCAAGTATAAACCTTGGTAAAATATTCAATATGGGTAGTACAAGTGACAATTCAGTAAGATTAGATATTGATACGCTATCTATGCATACATTTATTACCGGTTCTACTGGATCAGGAAAAAGTAATACAGTTTACGAATTGGTTAGACAATTGGATGTAAATGGAAAAAACTATTTAATAATAGAACCTGCTAAGGGAGAATATAAAAATGTTTTTGGATTATTACCAAATGTGAATGTGTATGGGACAAATCCATATTATTCACCTATTTTAAAGATTAATCCATTTAAATTTCCAAAAGGAATACATATATTAGAACATATTGATAGATTAGTAGAAATATTTAATGTATGTTGGCCTATGTATGCGGCAATGCCGGCAGTATTAAAGGAGGCACTGCTTCAGGCGTATGAGGTGTGCGGATGGGATATTGTTAATTCTAAAAATATGTATTCAGATGAATTGTTTCCAACTTTTAAAGATTTGTTATCAGAATTAATAGATGTAATTAGTAATTCAGCGTATTCGGAAGAAGTAAAAAGTAACTATATGGGTTCATTAGTAACTAGAGTAAAATCTTTAACTAATGGACTTAATGGTCAAATCTTTTCGGCTAAGGAAATTGATAATGAAACATTATTTGACAAAAAAGCCATTGTAGATTTGAGTAGAGTTGGTTCAATGGAAACAAAGTCATTGATTATGGGAATTCTTATTATGAGATTGAGTGAATATAGAATGACAAGTGATTATGAGATGAATCAACCACTTAGACATGTGACAATTTTAGAAGAAGCTCATAATATTTTAAGAAAAACATCAACAGAGCAAAATGTAGAAGGAGCTAATGTCGCAGGAAAATCTGTTGAGATGATTTCTAATGCTATTGCGGAAATGAGAACATATGGAGAAGGGTTTGTTATTGTTGATCAATCACCTAGTGCAGTTGATATTTCTGCAATTAGAAATACAAATACAAAAATAATTATGAGGCTTCCGGATGAGCAAGACAGACGTATGGCAGGAAAATCTGCAGGACTCAAGAATGAACAACTTGATGAAATCTCAAAACTTCCAAAGGGAGTAGCTGTTGTATATCAGAATGATTGGGTTGAACCGGTTTTATGCAGTATTCAAAAATTTAGAGGAACAGAAGGAAAATACAAATACACTTTCGAGGAAAGGGAAGAGGATACTACAGCTCTGTTTAAAACCAAAATATTGGAGTTATTATTAAAGTATCGCGTAAACAATCCCGTTGACAATGATATAGAAGAAATAAGTAAACTTTTGGACAACGCAGATATGTCGGTTAAAAATAAGTTAGTCTTACGGAAAATATTAAATACATGTGAAAAAATAGATGATTTGAAAATGTGGAAAGAAGAAAATTTTGCAGAGCTTTCGCACATAATAACAGAAATACTTGAAGCATCAACAAAGACTAAGTCAGCAATAGAGCGTTCACAGGATTATGATGAACTAACAGATATATTGATGAAGTATGTATCAGAGGAAACCAACGATTTGCCGAAGTCTTTTGCATTGGCAGCATCACAGTGTCTAATGAAAAATGAAGCAGTTGACAATTCGGAAAGCCAAGAGATATATGCGGCGTGGATTACACATTTAAGAAAGAAAGGAATCTTTTAATGAAATATATAAGTAAAGGAGTGATTCTATGTTCTCTTTTGAAAGAATAGAAAAGCTCGGTATTGACCAGTCAGAACTTTCAAAGATAGCTAAGTCAATGGATAAGTTAACTGATCCAAAAGATATTGATAAACCCATTGTCAAAGAATTAAAGGAAATTAAAGGTTGTCCTATAGAAGGTAATGGAGGTAAATGGGAAGGCGAAAGGGGAAATTCAATGTGGCTTCCTGATAAAAACGAAATACCGAAAAATCCACTTACAAATCCGGGGGGCTTAACATGGGAAAAGATATTAAACAAATATGGAATTGATGGAATAAATTTTGTTGATGGAGAGCCTGACTTTTCACCAGTATCTAAAGGAACTGTAGAAATTGACAATTTTACAGATAATAGGTATGGTAAGGGTGGAAATTTTGATCAGGCATGTGAGAAATTAGCAGAAAAAAGAGGCTGTACTAAAGAAGAAGTTAAGGCATGGATGAAAGAAAACAAGTATACATGGCATGAAAGGTCTGATTGCAAAACAATGGACAAAGTTCCTACAGAGATACATGGTAATATTAGACATTCTGGTGGTATATCAGAAATAAAATCCAATAATTCTGAATTATCATAGAATAAGGTTTACAATCAAATAGAAAGATGAGGTGTAATTGATGAATGATAAAGTATTCGGGAATTTGATCTTCAATAATGGATGGGAAAAGATTCTGGAATGTGAGTTTTGGAATACTAAAAGTGTGAAAATTAAAATATCTGCATATGAAAATGAAGAGCCTAATGATAATCAAAGGGAAGCGTATATTCGTTTTGTTGAGGATATAAATCAAATTTCAAGAATAAGTTTAAGAAAAATGAAAGATTATTTGCAAATTATATCTGAAGATATTATTGCATATTTGAATATGAATCAATTTCCGGATGATATAAAAGAAATAGTTAAAGTTAACCATATTTTATTTATGGAATCAGGAAATTTTGCAATTATGTGTGATGCAAAATGGGATGATCACGGAGTGGCAGTGCTATGTACTGAAACAGAAGTAATTGCAGGACCACAAGATATTGTTTGGATGAATGAATAAATTAGTATAAAAGCAAATGCATAGAAAAAGCAGTATTAGTATGATGCTAGTACTGCTTTTTTGCACATTATAGTAAAAGGTCAGTTTGTGAAAAAAACGACCATTCCATAGTGGTAAAATTATATCAGAGCTCAAAAATAAAACACATATTTAAGAATTAGGTTAATATTTGAAAAAAATCAATGAGATTTATGAATAAAATTTGTTGTATATGCCTAGAGTGACAATATGTGTCTATGCGAATTTGTATAATTTTTATAAACAAAAAAATGGAGGAATGAATATGCAACTTGAAAGCACTGATAAGATACAACGAGTTCTTGGTATATACAAAAAATTAGTCAGTGGTGAAATTGTAAACAAGGTCGAGGAAGCTAATAATTATGGAGTAAATGAGCGAAGTATTCAGAGAGACATTGATGATATAAGAAGTTTTATGGAATCGGAAGTAGGGCGAACAGGAATTATAAATAATGTTATTTATGATAGAGAGAAGAAAGGATTTCGTCTGGAACAACAGAATCCGACGGAATTGACTAATGGTCAAATGTTGGCAATCTGCAAGATATTACTTGATAGCAGAGCACTTCTAAAAACAGATATGATAGAAATTCTGAATAAGCTGATTGAAAATTGTGTTTCCAAAAATAATCATAAAGAAATTCTTGATTTAATAAAAAATGAAAGATTTCATTATATTGAACCAAGGCATAAGGTTAGCTTTTTGGACACAATGTGGGATATTGGACAGGCAATCAGAAAATCACAATACATCCATATTAAATATGAAAAAGCAGGAACAAAAGAAATAGTAGAAAGGAAATTAAAGCCGGTGGCAATAATGTTTTCGGAATACTATTTTTATGTAACGGCATTCATCAGTGATGAAGAAATCAAAAAAGATTTTGAAGTTTTAAATGATTCGTTCCCAACAATATACAGAATTGACCGAATAAGAGAGCTTAAAATATTAGATGAGAAATTCTTTATACCATATCGAAGCAGATTCGAAGAAGGCGAATTCAGAAAACGTGTTCAGTTTATGTATGGTGGCAAACTTAGAAACGTAAAATTCAAGTATACAGGCGACGATATTGATGCAATACTTGACCGACTTCCAACAGCGCAGATATTAGAAGAAGGAAAAGGCTACTACATTGTGAAAGCAGAAGTATTTGGCAAGGGAATCGATATGTGGTTGAGAAGCCAGGGGGATAAAGTTGAAGTGATGGGATAGAACGGATGAAAAGAAAGTAAAAAATCATATCCAGATATTCAAAGAGAAAAGGATTTCCTGCATTCCGGGAAATCCTTTTTCCAACAATACTTTATCTTCCACATATGGTACAATAGAACTACCATAAAAATACACAAAGAAAGGAGTCTCCATGAATCAATTCGCATTAACAAAAAGCATTGATACATACCTAAAGCATAACAATTTAACTATGATTGAACAGTCTTCATGGAACAATGGTGTTGTTGTTTTTAAGATTGAAGATGGGGACGGTTTGCCGAAATCATTGGTTGTTATTTATTTAGAGAAGGATGAACTTCATTTAAAGAATATGGTAAAGCAGCTTTATGGAGAAAGCAGCAACAGCTCTAATCTTATTCAATGCACAAGTATGTATGAGGAAAGTGTTGAGGACGGAATTATTATTTACATAGTGACGGAAAGGGTGAATCAGTTAGTTGATTTGGTTTTGGATGGTGGAGATGAGCTAAAGAACAAGACTGAGGAAGAAAAGAAGATTTACCTTTATGAGATTATGTATGATGTTGGAATGAGCGCAAAGTATTTGAAAAGCAGGCTTTCCAAGTTAAATATTTTTGTTAACAATGAAGAGTTGTGCGTTGATGGAAGTGGAAAGGGCAAGTTGTTGCTTTTTGATTTGATTAAGAATCAGGTAATGATTAACAATGAAGCTTATGAGATTTCAAGGCTTGTAAAGCAGGTTGCCAACGGACTGGGCACCAGGATTGACATAGATGTGAGAGAACAAAGTATTGAGGAACTTAATAGGGAATGTCTGGAAAAGATTGAATATTGTAAAAAAAAGAATGAACAAAACAAACTTATTTATCAAATAAATATAGAAAACGCAAAAAAAGGAGACGAAAAGGCCCAATATGTGATAGGCTATATGTATCACAAAGGAAAAGGTGTTCCCAAAAATTATGTTAAAGCAGCAGATTGGTACAAAAAGGCAGCAGAGCATAAAAATACGAAAGCACTAAACAATCTTGCCTATCTTTATCAAAAAGGAAAAGGTGTAAACAAAGATATACATAAAGCTGAACAATTATTGCTTAAATCGGCAAAGCAGGGGGATGATGTGGCATGTTTAAATCTTGGGATTTTATACCAGACAGGAAAACTTGGAACAGCCAATATGGAAGACGCTGAATACTGGTATAGGAAAGCTATGGATAAAGGAAATCCTACAGCGACAAGGATATATAGAAGAATCCAATCAATGGAGCAAAAAGAAAACTAATATACAGAACAGATATACGGAGCAGAAAGAAAACTAATATACAGGACGGAGACAGGATGAGACATGTAAACACTACAGATATGTATTTTCAGGTAATTAACTGTGAAGAAATAGATGAATTAAAGCAGATTTTGAACAAATACAGTCCATATTATTCTAATTGGAGGGATTACGTTAATAATGTTATGTTAACCAATGGACTGTCATATGAAAAACTAGGCAAGAAATGTGGTTTTAGCAAGAATACAATTAAAGGTTGGGTAAAAAACAACTGTATGCCTAAATCAAGAGAGAATTATATAAAGTTTGGTATGGGTCTAAGATATAATCTACAGGAGATTAATTTTGTACTTCAAAGATACGGCAAGTATCCAAGACTTTATTCTAAGTCATTGGAAGATGCCATTTGTATTTATATAATTTCCCATTATCCAAAGGACGAAAGCATAAATCCATATGACGAATATGAGAAAATTAAAGCCAATTTCCTTAATATTTTGAAAACAAAAAATAAAAGAAAGTTTCTTGCAGATTCACCTAATAGTACAATGGATATGGAAAAGAAAATTATTGGTTTTTCTAATGAAAAGGAACTGGTGGATTTTGTAAGAAAGAATGAAGTAGAATATTTAAACAGTTATTATAAGCTGATTGATTATATTGAAGCCTATGTTAAAGCGGAAAATTTAGGAGGTTCTTATCACAGCCTGATTGAAAATGAAAAGCTTGATAAAGGATTTGAAAAGATGATTTCAAATCTTAAAAACTGGGGCGAAGTTCCCAACAGACAGCGCCTTATGGCTTTAGGTATTAAGCTTAATATGTCTTGTCTTGAAATAAACCAGTTGCTATGGTATGCAAATATGGAGAAGCTTTGTCCAAAGGACAAGATAGAATGTATAATTCTTTATGTGTTGTCTAATATTGATGTGGCAAATCCCACATATCAGACTAATCATATGGCGCTTGTAAGTGCTTATTCCGACAATCCACATATAGAAGAACAGTGTAAAAATCTTCTTGTTGAGCTAACAGGACTAAAAACTTCTGAGGAAATACAGGAAGAGGTACAGTATTATATTAGAGACACATTGCAGTCGTTAGATTTGGAAGATGAAGACTATGGAATGCTGCAGTTGTTTGTGGAAAATAATATAGAAAAATAGGATGAATGTTTATGAAAATGAATCATAGATATGAAATTGCAATATATATAAATAATATATGTCATATAAAGCATTTTTTTACTTTTTATAAACCCCTTGTTAAACAGAATACAACTGTTACTCCAAAGCAGATTAATGGAAAACAGAAAGTGTCACTTAAGTGGGGAGAAATCATTGGAGCTGAAAGGTATAACATATATCGTTCGGAAAAGTATAACGGTGTATATGTTAATATTGGTACAAGTATAAGAAATCAAATAGAGGATCAGAATGTTAAAAACATAATAATACAGTTATTTCTAAAAAAATTAGAAGGAGAACAGAAAAAATATGAAAAAAATTGAAGGCCATAGTAAAAAAATCAAAATAAGTATTCTTATTTTCCTTGCAGCAATTTTTTTAGGAATACTTGTTCCAATAAATGCTAATGCAGAGACTGTATACACAGATGTAAAATATAAACAGGAAGTAGAATTTGCAGATATTAATGCGGGTATGCATTTGATGGAAAACTATCCAAGTATTACTTTTGAAGAGGATATTAAGGGTGAATGGGCTAAGGCCGGAGTACAATTCAGGTTAGGTTTTATAGGAAATTCTATTTATAAAAGCACATTTTCCATACGTATTGATGGAACTACAGTTATAAGTGATAAGTGTAGTAAGTATTGGTACGATACGTATATGAATCAAATGGTTGATCTTTCACCTGAATTTTTTAAGAAAATGAATCACAGATATGAAATTGCATTGTACATAGATAATAATTACTACGTGAAACACTACTTTACATTTTATAAGCCACTTAAAAAGAATAATACGAATATTTTGCCAAAACAGGTTATTGGAAAACAGAAGGTGTTACTTAATTGGGAAGAGATGATTGGTGCTGTAAAGTATAATGTATATCGTTCAACAAAGTATGATGGAATGTATATTAATCTGGGAACTTGCACAAAAACACAAGTAGAGGATGAAGAGGTAAAGATAGGGAAGAAGTATTACTATTATGTTGAAGCACGCTATGTTGATGGTGAGACACTGTCAACACCCATAGCATCAGTAACAGTTAAGCGCCCCAAGCTGTTAAAGCCTAAGATTAAAATAAAGAAGTCATCAAAAACATGGCAGATATATTGGGGAATAATATCAGATGAAAGTAACGGAATAGAAGTATATATGAAAAACGGTAAGGGAAAATATAAAAAATTCCGAAATATAAATACTTCATTAAATATCAAAAAAAGCAAGATTAAAAAAGGAACAGTAGGAATAACAAGTTCAAAGAAATCTTTGAAGAAAAGATTAAAGTATAAGTTTAGGGCACGAACATTTATTATAATAGACGGGAAAGTTTATTATAGCAAATGGTCAAAAACCATTAATATGAGAACTTAAAAAATCAAAAAAAATAGATGAAAATGGGAGACAATTATGGAATCTATTTTAGGCAGAACAATATTAGGTTACAGGGTTGTAGAAAAAATAGGCTCTGGTGGTTTCGGAGATGTTTATAGAGTAGAACGAAGCAATATTGTAGGAAATACAACAAGAGCATTAAAAGTAATTACAATACCATCGAAAAACGAATATATTGAAGTTTTAAACTCTATGGGTGGTGACAGGGAAAAAACTAATTCTTATTTTAGAAAAGAATTAAACCGTGTCATTAATGAAATTAGAGTTTTTTCGTTGATTTCAGAAAAAGATAATCATAACATTGTTTCTTATTATGAAAGTGATGTGGAACAGGTAGGAGAGTTCAGATACAATATATACATATTAATGGAAATGCTTATGCCACTAAGCAAATGGGTACAAAATACTAATATAACGGTAGAGGATGTTTTAAAGATAGGAATAGACATATCAAGCGGTTTAAGCGTATGCCACAAGAACAATATTATCCATAGAGATATAAAGCTAAGCAATATATTTGTGACAAAGGATGGCGTATTTAAATTAGGTGATTTTGGAGTTTCCAAGAATATAAATGATACAACCGGAGCAAAGACAATAAAAGGAACTCCCAACTATATAGCACCGGAGGTTTATATAGGACAGGGACAGTACAACAGTTCTGTAGATAATTATTCTCTTGGAATACTTTTGTATTATTTATTTAACAAAAAAAGATTTCCATATTATCCTGACTTTCCAAGTGAATATACTACAGAGGATGAAGATAAAGCTTTTTATAAGAGAATGAAGTATGAAAAATTAAGTAATCCGGTTTGTGCACCTAAGGAGATTGCAGCAATAATAAGAAAAGCAATATCTTCACCTGAAGAGAGATATAAAAGAGCAGATGATTTCCTAAATGATTTACTTGAAGCAAAAAACAAATTAAGCAAAGAGGAACTAAGTAGAAAAATAGGATTTGATTCAATAAATTTTAAGGATGAAGTTATTAGTGAAAAAGAGGCTGAGTTAGTTGAAAACCTATATGGTAGAAATGATGACAGCATAAGCTTTCAACAATATGGAATCACACTGGAAGATGACAGTATAATAAAAGAGAACCATAATGCTGCAAATCATATGGTTAAGGAAGTTAAGGAAGAACAGGAAGGGTCTGTAGGCATTGTTAATTCTTATGTAGGGGAGGCATCAGGTACTAAAACAATAAACAATGAATCAGAAAATCCCGTAAAACAAGAAGAAAATAAAACTGACAAAAAATATAGAATTCCTATAATTGTGATTATAATATTAGCTAATATATTGATTATTTTATTAGTTGCATATGGATTAACTGACAGGATATTTAATATGGCAATGGAGAATAGCACACAGTTTAATACAACCGTGCCTGAAAATACAATGTTAGAGACAACAGCGGTTCCGGAGACAACAACTGTTATACCAACAACTGTTCCGGAAACAACAAAGAAGAAAAAGAAGAAAAAAACAGGAAAAAACACAGTTACAACTGTACCGGCAGTAAATAATAATTCATCATGGAGTACAGGAGGAAGCTATGGAAGCAGTTCAACCGGAAACACAGGAAGCAGCAGTGGAAATAGTTCTTCAAAAAATACAGGAAGTAAGTCATCTTCAGGTTCAGAAAACAAAAGTAGCAAAACTAAAAAAAATGATGATGATTTTGACTTTAAAAATGTGGTAGAATAAACACAGTTACAATGTGTTGGGATAGGATAAGAGAATTCTATGTTAAACATAATAGTGGACACATAAGGAGAAGTCATGAGAATTGCAATTGTTGATGACAACCATACTGACAGAATTTTTTTAAGAGAAGGTTTGGAGAGAATTCTTTTAAAAAGAAATATTGAAAATTCAGAGATACATATATTTAACAGTGCAGAAGATATACTTGAATATTTGAAAAATGAACAGGAAACGTTCTTTGATTTGATTTTTATGGATATATACATGGAAAAATTAACGGGTGTTGACGCTGCAAGAGAGATACGAAAGAAAGATAAAAAAGTTAAAATTGTATTTATTACAACGAGCAATGAGTTTGCCAGTGAAAGTTATGAAGTAAGAGCAGAAGATTATTTAATTAAGCCTTATGATAAAACACGTCTTGAGAATGTTATGGATAGAATCTTTTCAGAAAAAAAATACGGAAAAATTTTAGAACTGAAAGATGGTCGGAAAATAATAATTAATTCTATTGTGTATACAACATTTTCAGGTCATTATGTAACTATTTTTATGAGTGATGGAGAACAGATACAAACAAGAAGTACACAAAAAGATTTTGAAAAAATGATGGAATCATTCGGACAATTAATTCCAAGTTTTAAAGGTGTAATGGTTAATTTGGAACAGGTTGACGGAATCGAAGAGGACAGATTTAGAATGAAAGATGGTGAATTTGTTCCAATCAGCAGAAGAAAGTATGGTGAAGTGAAGAAGCAATATACAGATTTTCTTATGAAAAAATTAATGGAAAAGGAGGAAACGTAAATGACCTCTTTTAGAATGTTTGAAATTATATTGTATTCGATGGTTAGTCTTTTGCCATATTTAGGACTGGCGTTGTATCCTTTCGAGGACAAGTTTAGAATGTCCAAAATTAAGTTAAGCGGATGCATTGTTATTCTTACGGTAATTCAAAGTGCTCTTGGAATATATGCAACAATGTGTTCACAGGAACAGAAAGCTTTATTTTCACTGCTAAGCACAGTATGCTACGGTGGATTTTATTTTCTTGCAATAAAAGAGAATGTAGGAAAACTTGTATTTGTTTTATTAATAGTATCTAATTTTGCCAACTTTGTTGTAATGTGTGCAAAGTGTGTGGAAGGTCATATTTTTCCACAGCTTGCAGTTGAAAACAACAAATGGTCTTTTTCTTTATGCACAATGATAGTGCAGCTTATTTTTATTCCACTTTTATTTTTATATTTTAAAAAGTATATAAAAGGGATGGCTCATATAGATACGGGGAAAAAGATTTGGAGATTTTTGTGGACAATTCCGGCAACTTTTTATCTGTTTTGGTATCATGGGCTTTATTTTAGTACAAAATCATCAATTGAGTTAGCAATGGACCCGGTTAATATGATTTTTACGTTTTTTATTAATCTTGGAGCTTTGGTTATTTATACGGTTATTGTTAATTCTATGGCTGAATTTCAATATAATCTTAATTTGGAAGAAGAAAAGAAACAGCTTGAAATTGAAAATCTTTGTTTTGAAAATATGAAGAAGCAAATGGAATCTACAAGGAGGGCGCGTCACGATTTGAAGCATCATATGAAGGCTGTTCACACAATGGCAGAAAACAATGAGTGTAAGAAAATTACAGAGTACATAGAAACATATTTGGAACACGTGTCATTAAAGAAGCCTTTGGTTTATTGCACCAATTTTACTTTAAATGCACTGATTGTATATTATGTTCAGCAGGCGGAAGCTCACAAAATAAAGTTAAAGTTAAATATTGAGTTGCCGGAAGAAACCAATGTTAAGGAGGCAGATTTAACAGTATTGTTTGGAAATCTTTTGGAGAATGCAATTGATGCCTGTGATGAGGTGCAGGAAAATAAAAGATATATTAATTTAAAAATCTACAAGCCTAATTCAGATTCAATAGTTTTCTATATTGAGAATGGTTTTAATGGAAGTATTAAAAAGAAAAATCAGCAATTTCTGACAACTAAGGCTAACGGCAACGGTATTGGAATTGAGTCGGTAAAATATGTTGTTCACAAATACAACGGAGACGTTAATATAAAAACAGACGAAAACAAATTTATCGTTTCAGGAGTTTTATTACAACCACTTGACGCCACAAAATAACCGTTGGACGCCAGCTTATAGATTTCTTATATATTATTTTTTTATAATAATGTTGTAACAGACAAGGTACGATAAAAAAGGAGGATAATATATGAGGAGAAAATGGAAAAAATTACTAAGCACAACATTGGCATTGGCAATGGTTGTAACAACTATTGGAGTACGTGAAGTGCCGGTAAGTGCAGCGGAAGAAGAGGATACAAATGAGAGTGTGGTTTATATGGATGACATGGCATATGATACCACAACAGGACATTTTTATAAGTTAAGTAGTGTGGGAACATACGAGCAGGTAAATGCAGAAGCTAAGGAAAGCGGCGGCTACCTTGCCTGTATTTCTTCAGCAGAAGAGAATGAGATAGTTGCAAAGGTTTCAAGTACAGGAAAAACAACTACATCATCTTATATTGGACTTATGAGAAATAAGGAAAATATTCAGGAATGGATGTGGGCAGATGGAAGCGAAGTAAATTACACTAATTGGAACGAAGGTGAACCTAACAGTGAAAATGAAACAGTAGCGGAAATTTACGATAGCACAAGAAGTTCAGGTGCAGAAAAATGGAATGACTGTACTGTGTCAAGTAGAAATACAGGTGTCATAGAATACAATGAATGTATTCATCCTGAATCACAGTATGTTGTAAAGAATAAAACTTTTGCAGACTGTGAGCAGGGAGGTTACACAGGAGATACTTATTGTGGATTCTGTGATGAAAAGATAGCAGATGGAAAAGAGACAGAGCCGGGAGGACATGCAGAGGCTGTTATTGATGAAAAAACAGTAAAAGAGGCAACATGTACAGAAGATGGCTATACAGGCGATAAGATTTGCCCTACATGTAAGAAGGTTTTGGAACATGGGAAAACAACTCCGGCCAATGGACATACAGAGTCAGAAGAGCTTCGTAAGGTTAGGGAAGCAAGCTGTTATTTAGATGGTTATACAGGTGAAATATATTGTACAGTTTGTGGAGAAACATTAGAAGCCGGGGATGCCATTACAAAATTAGAACATAAATATGAAGATAATGTATGTAAAAACTGTGGAAGAATTAATAATGCCCAGTTAGATACAACATATACATCAAAGACAACAAATTTATATCCGTTCCAGGTAATACAGTTTAAGGCACCTGAAAATGGAAAGTACAAGTTTTATTGTGAAAATATTACAGTTTGGGATTCATATGGCTATTTATTTAAAGAAGAAAACTTTAATGACCAGGTTATAAAAGGCGGAATAGAAAAGTTTAATGCAAAATTAGAAAATTCGAATGTAGAGAATTCAAGATTAGATGGTTTTTGGGGTGTTAATGATGATGGGGGTAAAAATGGTGCACCTGCAATGACAGCAGAATTAGAGAAAGATAAGACATATTATTTCGTTTTAGGTACTTATTATGCTTATACATATACAGGAGAATTTAGCGTAACAATAACATGTACTCACGATAAAACACATATAGAAGGAAAAACTTTATCGGATTGTACAGTTGGAGGTTATACAGGAGATACTGTCTGTGATACATGTGGAAAAGTTGTGGAACAGGGACAGACTTTGGAACCGGGTGAACATCAGGAAGTAGTGTTAGATGTTAAAGAGACAAGTTGTTATGTAGAGGGTTATACAGGCGATACATATTGTAGTGTTTGTAATATAAAATTAGCAGAGGGAACAGTTATTCCAAAGCTTGAACATGAATATGAAGATAATGTATGTAAAAACTGTGGAAGAATTAATAATGCCCAGTTAGATACAACATATACATCAAAGACAACAAATTTATATCCGTTCCAGGTAATACAGTTTAAGGCACCTGAAAATGGAAAGTACAAGTTTTATTGTGAAAATATTACAGTTTGGGATTCATATGGCTATTTATTTAAAGAAGAAAACTTTAATGACCAGGTTATAATAGACGGAATAGAAAAGTTTAACGCAATAATAGGTAATAATACCGGAGGCAATTCTATATTAAAAGGTTATTGGAAGATTAACGATGATGATGGCGCAAACTCGGCACCTGAAATAACCGCAGAATTAGAGAAAGATAAGATATATTATTTTGTTGTAGGACCTCATTCAACAGCTACAGGTGAATTTAGCATAACAATAACATGTGCTCATGAGAAAACACACAGGGAAGGAAGAACACTTTCAGACTGTACAGAGGGTGGTTACACAGGTGATGTTATTTGTGATACATGTGGAAAACTTGTGGAACAGGGACAGACTTTGGAACCGGGTGAACATACAGTTGAGGTTGTGGATGCCAGAGAAGCAAATTGTTATATCGAAGGAAAAACAGGTGAAGAAAAATGTTCAGTATGTGATAAAGTATTAAAAGAAAATAAGGCAATACCAAAGCTCGAACATAAATATGAAAATGATATTTGCAAAAATTGTGGAAGAATAGAGAATGCTAAAAAAGGCACAGAATATTCTTCGCATATAACAAAAGGAATTCCAATTCAGGTAATAGAGTACACTGCACAGGAAACTGAAAAAATTCTTTTTGAATGTAATAACACAAAATATTGGTATAATATTGGATACTTGTTTGACGAAACAAATTATAGCGATGAAATGCTTGAGGAGGAACTTGAAAAATATTATTCAGGAGATACCGACCGTATAATCTTAAAAAACTATCTGACAAAAAATGAGTCTGGTGGTGGAAAAGGAGCTCCGGCAGTTAAATATAAGGTTCAAAAAGATAAGAAATATTACTTGGTGATAGTTCCATATGACGATAACTATGGAGAATTTACTGTAAAGATTGATTGTCCACATGATAGGACACATATAGAAAATGAAACAATTAAAACATGTTCAGAAGGTGGTTATACAGGAGATGTTATATGTGATTTATGCGGAAAAGTTGTAAAACATGGTGAAAACATAGAACCTGACAGTGAACATAATTACATTAATTATAAGTCAATTGAACCTACATGTAATGAATATGGTAAACGTTATTTAAAATGTGTGAATTGTGGAAATGAGAAAGTTTTAGAAGATGAAGACTATGGATATGCAGATCATAGGTATGTCTTAGTTAATAGCGTAAAGGCAACATGTACAACTGACGGATATTTAGGTGACAGTAAATGTAAGTATTGCGGTTTGGAAAATGAAAACCAGCCGGAAAATAAGGTCATAAAGGCATATCATGATATGGATCCGGAAGAAATAGATTCATGTTTGATAAAGGATTATAAAAGTGTAGAAGCAACATGTGAAAAAGAAGGCTACACAGGAGATGTATATTGCACAATATGCCATAAAGTTATTAAAGAAGGCAAAACAATTGAGAAATTAGAGCACTCATTTAAAGATGGCAAGTGTATGGAATGTGGCGCTGACGAGGAAGTAGTAAAAAGCGAGAAAGACGGTTACTATGAAATTTCTACATTTGACCAATTAATTACATATTTGAAAAATGTAGAGTCAGGAATCAGCGGAAAACTTATAAATGATATAGAGTTTCCGGAAAATTATGATGATGAAGATGACGTTATTGGAAGAAAAACACTGAAAAATAGTACTTTTGATGGCAATGGTCATAAAATATCAGGAATTAATTCAAATGGAACTCAAACAAAGTTATTCGATGATATTTACGTAAGTGAAATAAAGGATCTTGAAATCGAATGTAAAGAAAAAGAAGGTGGCAGAGGTTTGGGCGTCTACCTTGCAAATTCTACTATTGATTCAAAATTTACAAACTGTAGTATTACAGGTAATAGGATTGAAATAGACGGTTATTGTTCAGCTATGATAAGGGAAGCATATGCGAGTGAATTTATACATTGTATAAATAATGCAGACATTATATACAACAATGATACGCAGATAGTGGCAGGATTGGTATGCGAGGCAGAGAATTGTATTTTTGATAAATGTGAAAATAATGGAAATATTGCTACCACGAAGGCATATGTAGTTGGTGGTATTATTGCTCAAGCTAAAAATTGTATTATAAAAGACTGTATTAACAGAGGTGACATTACAACTTATGGTTATACAGCAGGAATTGTTGCAGGAGTTACTAATACAGATAATAGACCATGTACAACATCAATAACAGGATGTACAAATGAAGGCAAAGTGGAAAGTATAGCAAAGGGTAATCATACTTATACAGCAGGAATATGTATTATATATAATGGGTCTAATGGATCAACATATGCCGATGAATTAATTATAAATAATTGTGTTAATAACGGTGAAATTGAAGGAGATACAGTAGCAGGAATAATTGGTAACAGTTCTGGAAATTTGAAATTATCAGACTGCGAAAATAACGGTGCCATTAATGGACGATATAGTGCAGGCGGAATCGCACAATGTATAGAAAATAAAAATAGTAATGAGGCTGAAGTAAGCAACTGTATTAATAATGGTAATGTATTTGGTGGCGAAGAAGCAGCAGGAATAATTGATTATGCGGAAGGTATAACTGTTACAAACTGTATAAATAACGGAAATATTTCATCAAATGGTTATGTAGGCGGAATATTTAGTTATACTTCTTCTGTAAAAGGAACAGGACTTGTTAACAATGGTAAAATAAGTGGTTTGGAAGATATTGGTGGAATCAGCGCATATGATGAAGGCAATTCAATATTTAGCAAGTTATATAATACAGGTGTAATTGATGAGGAAAACATAGGTGCTCAAGTAAGTAATCTTGTTAAATTGGGAGAAAGTTCAACAGGCGAGGAACTTGAAGAAGAGCATAAGCATGATTATGTTGCATTATCAACAGTAACAAAGGCAACAACTGAAAAAGACGGTTACATAGAAAAAAGATGTAAATGCGGTCAGACAGAAAAACAGCCTATAAAACAGATTAAGAGTGTTGATATTTCAAATACAAAATTTGAATATACAGGAAACAGCATTACTCCAACAGTAACTGTAAATGATACAGATGACAAGGTGATTTCATCTGAATACTACACAGTAACTTACAGAAACAAAGCAACAGGCAAGGCAGTAAATGAAGTAAAGGAAGTTGGAACATACGAAGTAGTTGTAACTTTCAAGGACTTATATGAAGGTCAGGTTGTAAAACAGATTGTTGTTGAAAATACAAATAAGCCATCAAATCCAAAAACTGACAATCCTAATGCTGGAGGTAAGGTATCCGCAAAAGTAACAAAACCTGCAAAGGTTAAAGGTGTTTCTGCAAAGAACAATAAGAAGAAATCATTAACAGTAAAATGGAGAAAAGTAAATGGCGTAAAAGGCTATCAGCTTAGATATGCAACAAACAAGAAAATGAAAAAGGCCAAAATAATAACAATTACAAAAAACAAACTTGTAATCAAAAAATTGGCAAAGAAGAAATACTACATTCAGGTTTGTGCATACAAAGTAGACAGTAACGGAAAGAAAGTCAAAGGAAAATGGAGTGCAAAGAAGGCTATAAAAGTTAAAAAATAGCAAGTTAGAGAAACAGTAAAGTTAGAGAATTATTTAAGTTAGATAATCAGTAAAGCTAGAGAAATAGTAGAGTTAGATAATTATTTAAGTTTACCTAAACGGGGCGCTGTGTCGATGAAGCAATATCGATACAGCGCCTTAATAGTTGGAGAGGATGGAATTTTTTTGTTATAATAAATGAATAAATATGCAGCTAAAGTATTGCCAAATAGGGTGAAAAAAACTATAATTTTTTTGGTGAAAAATTTTAAAAGACTATGTTAGTTGGTGAAAACCAGAGAGAAGATTAAGTAAAAAATATTAGAGGAGAGACTGAAATGAAAACAAGAATTGGTATTTTAGGTTATGGTAACCTTGGAAAAGGTGTTGAATGCGCAGTTAAAGAAGCTAATGATATGGAATTAGTTGCTGTATTTACAAGAAGAGATCCTAAGAATGTAACTATTTTAACAGAAAATGTTCCGGTATGTCATATTGATGAAGCAGCAGACTGGAAAGACAAGATAGATGTTATGATTTTATGTGGTGGTAGTGCTACAGATCTTCCTGTACAGACTCCACAGTTTGCTTCAATGTTTAACGTAATTGACAGTTTTGATACTCACGCAAGAATTCCTGAACATTTTGCAGCAGTAGATAAGGCGGCTAAGGAAGCTGGAAAAGTAGCAGTTATTTCAGTAGGTTGGGATCCTGGAATGTTCTCACTTAACAGAGTTTATGCTAATGCAATTCTTCCAGATGGAAAAGATTATACATTCTGGGGCAAAGGTGTAAGCCAGGGACATTCAGATGCAATTCGTAGAATCAAAGGCGTTAAGAATGCAAAGCAGTACACAATCCCTGTTGAAAGTGCTTTGGAAAGAGTTAGATCAGGTGAAAATCCTGAACTTACAACAAGAGAAAAACATGAAAGAGAATGTTTTGTTGTATTAGAAGAAGGTGCAGATGCTGCAACAGTAGAGAAAGAAATCAAAGAAATGCCTAACTATTTCTCAGACTACAATACAACAGTTCATTTCATTACTGAAGAAGAATTAGAAAAGAACCACAGCGGAATGGCTCACGGTGGTTTTGTAATTCGTTCAGGAAAAACAGGAATGAACAAAGAACATAATCACATTATCGAATATAGCTTAAAGTTAGATTCAAACCCTGAATTTACAACAAGTGTATTAATCGCTTATGCAAGAGCTGCAAAACGTCTTTATGATGAAGGTCAGAAAGGCTGCAAGACAGTATTAGATATTGCACCTGCATACTTAACAGAAATGAGCGATGAAGATTTAAGAGCACATTTATTATAATAAGTAGATAGAATACAAATATTGAAGATTGAAAGTATTGAATTGTAGAGTAGTTGATTCAAAATTGAATTTGTATAATTGAATATTTGAAATAAAAAGGTCTGGTAGAAATATCGGACCTTATTTATTTTTGAAAAAGTGAGCAACGCTCTGAAAAAGTAAACAATGCCACGTAAGATTACAAGCAGGGGGAACAGTTTTTAAAAAAGAACCCCGAAAAGCATTTTTGCCGTATCGGGGTACTTTCTACAACATTTAATCTACAGCGGACTTTTTCTCTTCCCGTTCATAAAACTTAGCACTTTCTTTTTGGTAGCCTTGTCTTTTATTGGTGCAGGCTGCCAGTTGTTTGTATCTCCGGTGTAGACGTAGCATGGAATTATGTCGCCGGTTTCCTTTGATACTTTATTATTTGAAGTAAGAGTTATTGTGTGCTGGTATATGATTGTGCGGTTTTCGGGATGGCGGTTGCCACCAAAAATAAAGTTGCCCATTGAATAAATAATTGTTTTGTTTTTGTATTTCTCTAATGGCTGTAGCACGTGTGGGTGGTCGCCGATTATCAGGTCGGCACCGGAATCAATTAAAGTATGACAGGCGTTAACCTTCCAGCTTTCAGGTTCGTGAAGACCTTCAGTTCCACCGTGGAAATAAATAATTTGATAGTCACTTTTTTTCGTAGCTTTTTTCAGGACAGACTGAATTGTAGGTAAAACATAATCGCCATACATAGATACACAAATTACAGCAATTTTAAAATTATGCTTTTCAAAATAAACAATCTTACCTTCCTCGCCCCATTTAACGTTAGCAGCATCTAAAGCTTTTCTTGTGTCTTCATGTCCCTCCAAGCCGTAATCATTAATATGATTATTTGAAATAGAAACCATATCAATTCCACCGGCTGATAAGATTTTGGCATTTTTTGCAGGTGACTTAAACCAAAAAGCACGGACGTTAGGATCTGCATATTGTCCCTTGTCGCTAACTTTCAACTTCTTGCTGTCTGAATAAACATTTTCGCAGTCAGCAATTGTAAAGTCATCATTTAAGAAATAAGAGTTAACTTTCTCTAAAAAATATGAAGGATTCTTAGCCTTTGCAACGTCATTAAAACAATTCTCATAAGAAGCATTTTCGTCTGTTGCACAGAGGCAATCCCCCACAAAACTTAACTTAATAGTATTAGCAGGAGCGGTTGTTGCAACAGTACTTGAATCTTTAGTAGTGGTTTGTCCTGAACTTGAAGATTTGCTTTCATCGGATGAATTGCCTGTGTTGCTTCCGATTGATTTTGAATTGCTATTATTTTGAGCTGCGTTTCCTATAGTGTTTTTCTTCGAATTTTTATTCTGACTCATCGTTTCTTTCTGGCCCAAAACATTAGTTGCCGTATCCATAGGTTTAACCGAAAGGTTAAAAAATATTGCCACGGTTATAACCGACAGTATTATGGGCAAAATTACTATAATATTTTTTTTCATTTTCTCTCCATTCTTCTATAATTATGTAGAATAAATTTAAGGGTGTTTATAGAAAATATACAAAACCCAACCTTAGAATTTATTGTACCATATGAGTCGTTAAGATGAAAAAGAAAAAACAATAAAAAAGAAGATAAAATATATACAAGGAATAAATAAGTGTGATACAATTATCGAAATTGAAATTTATGGGAGAAATCATATGTCAAAATACATATTAGAAGTTTGTGTTGATTCAGTAGAATCAGCAATTTCCGCATATAATGGAGGAGCAACAAGAATTGAGTTATGCTCAAATCTTGTTATAGGAGGAACAACTCCGGATTTAGAATTGTTTAAAACTATTAGAAACCATATTCAGATTCCAATTAACGTAATGATACGTCCTCGTTACGGTGATTTTTGCTACACAGAATATGAACACGAAATTATGTGCAGACAGGTGGAAAACTTTAAAAACGAAGGTGCGGATGCAGTTGTAATTGGGAGTTTAAATATTGACGGAACATTAAATGAAAAGCAGATGAAAGAGTATCAAAGTAAATTGGTGCTTGCGATGGCGCATGACCTTCGGACGCCATTGACAAGTCTGATTACTTTTTTAGAAATTGCAATAAAGAAATCAACAAATAATGAGAATCAGGAATATATACAAAAGAGCTATCAAAAAGCAAATCAGATCAGGGAACTGACAGATCAGTTGTTCGATTTCTTTTTGATTCAAAAGCAGGAAAAAATAGAATTAGATCCACCGGCAAATGTGGAATATGCATTGGGGGAATATCTATCAGAATTTTGCGCATTTGTTGAAGCAGAAGGGTATCAAGTGATTGTTAAAAATATGGAATGGG
>OGJI01000835.1_pt1 | contig 38310 bp, 30 predicted proteins | sample 1572031 | NCBI WGS metagenome assembly OGJI01 (sample SAMEA2582119, study PRJEB24529) | metagenome | biome: Human gut stool | place: China | collected 2011
GCTGACGCAGGATTTCCATAATCTGACCGACTTTCAGATAGTCACGACCCATGCGGCTCATGTCCTTGATACACAGATACTCCACATTCCCGGCTTCAACCTCTTTCATCATTGCCAAAAATCCGGGACGGTCAAAGCAAGTACCACTAATGCCATCGTCCGTGAAATGGACAATGTTTGTAAAGCCCTGCCGTGCGGCGAACTCCTCCAACATTGCCTTTTGATTGGATATGGAGTTGCTCTCACGCTGTTGGTCATCATCTTTGCCAAAGTCATCACGGCTCAGTCGTTCGTACAGAGCTGTGATTTTCTCGTTTTTTCTCATAACTTGCGCTCCTTTCTTCGGTTTTAGGTTGTGTGTTCTAAGAGACTTCCCAACCGCTTGATTAAGAAGTCTTTTAGAGCATACAACACCGGCAGCCAGCTTGTAAAGTTTGTACTGCCGCCCGGCAAAGCTGTTGGGCTTCTTTTTTGCCAGTTCCTCAAACAGCAAGTCCACAGGGTTCTGGTATTCCTCGTCGTCCTCCAGCACCTGCATGGTGTTCAGCATTTCCAGCAGGGTAGCGAAGTTTTGCTCCTCCACCGGGGCTTCATAGTGAAGATAGGCAATCAGGGCGGTGAGCAAAAGACGCTCCGATTTTTCCCAGAATGGGTCCCCGCCGGACCCTTCACCCTTGGTGTTGGTCATCAGGGTCGTAACAAGTTTCAGAATGTCCTTTTCGCTGTGGACATAGGCGAAGGGGTTATAGTGCATGGACTTTTTGAAGTTGATGGTGTTCAGGATTTTCAGCTTGTAACCGTTTTTCAGAAGTGCGTTCCCGCACTCGACCACGATACTACCTTTCGGATCGGTGACGACATAGGAGCTGTGCATTTGCAGGAGGTTCGGCTTGAGCCAAAATCGGGTCTTGCCGCTGCCGGAGCCGCCCACCACCAGCACGTTTTTATTTCGGGCATTCTTGGGGTCAGGCGGGCGGTTGGACATCATCAGCCGTTCCGTTTTGGTCAGGATGATGTTATCCGCAAACTTGGGAGCCATGAACGGTTCAATATCCTTGGGTGTACCCCACCGGGCAGAGCCGTACTCCATGCCGTGCCGGTACTTCTTAGCGTTTTTGCCACGCAGATAGACCGCCAGCCGTAACCCTGCGCCGCAGCACAGCCCCACCAGCAAATCCAGCGGATGCAGGCGGGGCAGAGGGTTTGCAAACGCCACTGGGATGGTTCCCATCATGGACATAATGCGTTCGCCCAGCTCTTTGCCCTCCGCAAGCCGCCATGCTTCACCAAAATTTGTTGCCACCAGCCCCAGCAGAAGATAGGGCAGATAGAGTGCCAGCAGCTTTGTCAGCTTTTTCGTGGTCACAGCCCACGCTCCTGTTCCTTGTGCCGGACTTTGCCGGGGAGTTCTGCTGCCGCCTGTACCAGTTCATGCAGCTTTGCCAGCACGGAGGGGCGTTTGTCCTTGTTCAGCAGGGAGACAGAATACTCCTTGAACGCCGAGTGGAAGGCTTCTGCGTCCGGGGCTTTGAAAAAGACCAGATACCGGGGCGGCACCTCGGAGGTGTCCTTGCGGATGGCGTAGTCGATGCCGTACTTTTTGGCATACCGCTCTAAGCCACGGATGCCGGTCTTGCTGATCTCCACGCTGGACACGCCCCGGTTCTGCCGCAACAGGGTGCGGACGCTCTGCTTGCCTTGGGATGCTTTGGACTGGTAAAGCCGAAACGCCGCTTTTACTGCCCGCAGGACGGTCCGGGCGGACAGCTTTGTGGTGGAGATCATAATGTTGAATGACTTCTGTTCGATTTCTTCCTGCAATGCCATCACCTCCCGTGCAGCAGGGTGATTTTAGCGGTCATGCTCTGCCGGGGGCTTGGTGCGGGGCTTTTCTGCCGGAGGTTCATCGGGCACCTGCTTCAAAAAATGCAAAACCGACAAAAAAGTTCAGCATGGCGCACCTCAGCCGATGCAGATGCAGGTCAGCTTCTGCCCATCTGCCATCAGGGTGGTGCTGTGACTTTCCAGATAGGTCTGGAAACGATAAACATCCTCCACCGTCAGGGATACGATGGCACTGTGCCCATCGGTACGGTAGAGGATGACCGGCCCGGTCAGGTACCGCTTGCCTGCCAGCTTGAGGACCTGCGCCGGATTGTAGCTGATAAACAGCGGCGCACCCTTCACGGAAATCAGGGCATCGTCCTCGTCAAAACAAGGCAGAACGGAAGGGGCATCCTCCTCCATGATAATGGTCAGCTCCATGTCAGGACCGATGGCGGCAAGGTACACATCCTTGCCTGCTGCCTCGGTCAAACAGGATGCCGCCTGCTTCAGCATGGTCAGGATGTTCACATCCACCGTGATCTGCGGGGCGTGAGTTGCGGAGTGAAAAGGAATCGTGTTGTTCATAGGCGTTACCTCCAAATTTTTGCAAACAAAAAAGACCACATCGGGTCTCTTGGTTCAGTCTGCGCTCAACGCGCTTCTTCCTGCTTCTTTTGTTTTGCCTGCTGCTTTTTCAGTTGCCACTGGTCAAGCAGCTTGATGATGATGTTTTCCATCTGCCGGGGCGTGTAGTTGCGCGGAAAGTATTTCCGCAGAGTTTCGTTTTTGATGGTCACGGTGTCCAGTTCGCTTTTCTTTTCCTCGTTCATAATGTCGTAGACAGCATCGTAGTCAAACTCGCCCTGCTGTGCCAGCTTTTTTATCCGAATGGCTTGCGAAAGGGATGGAGCATTCTGTGAAGCGTCCATTGCTTCTAAAAAATCCTGCTGCTGTTTCTCATCCAGATAGGACAGTTCTACCGCAGGATTAAATGAGATTTTCTTCTCATCTACCATATCCAGCAGTTCGGGGGCAAGATTTGTCAGGCGTACAAAACGCTGGACTTGATTGCGACTTTCACCTGAATCTTTTGCTACTTTTTCATCCGCTCTCAACTTCGTCCCAACTTGGGACGAAGTTAAATCCGACCTAGCACCTTGATTTTTTATCGCATCTAGCTTCATTTTGTATGCGAATGCCCGCTCACTGGGCAGGATGTGTTCTCTCTGCAAGTTGGAATCGACCATCAATATCGTGGCGGCATCATCCTCCATATTGCGCACAATGACAGGCACGGTGTCCAGATGGGCAAGTTCGGCGGCGTGTTTCCGGCGATGCCCGGAGATGATCTCATAGCCGCCCTCTGGTCTGGGGCGGGCGATCAGTGGCGCAAGCACACCAAACTGCGAAATGCTTTCCACCGTCCGGGTCATAGCATCATCGTCCAGAACTTTGAACGGGTGGTTCTTGAACGGAAAAAGTTCATCCACAGGAATCTGCTGTACCTGTTCCCGCTGTTCTTCCTGCCGGGTTTCTTCTGAGCTGAACAAGTCATCTAGCCCTTTCAGAGCTACGTTTAAGCCGCTTTTCGGCATCTGCCAACACCTCCCTCGCTAAAGATTGGTAGGCTTCTGCTACCTTGCCCTTGGGATCATGTTGGAAAATGCTCTTGCCTGCCGCACTGGTTTCCGCCGCACGGACGGAACGGGGGATGGTCTGCTCAAACACCTTCAGGTGTTTTCCGTATGCCTGCCGAATCAGATTGCTGATCTGCTTTCCATAATTGGTGCGGCTGTCGGTCATGGTGAGCAGGATACCCTCAATTTTCAGCTTTGGGTTGATCTGCCGCCGAACCTTCTGCACGGTCTGCAAAAGTTGTTCCAGACCTTTTGCGGAAAGATACTGCGCCTGCACGGGAATCAGGGCAGCGTCTGCCGCCGCCAGTGCGTTGATGGTGAGCATCCCCAGCGAGGGCATACAGTCCAGCAGAATAAAATCGTACTCCCGTTTGGCACTGTCCAGCACCTGTTTCAACATCTTTTCCCGGTTCATGCAGTTGACGAGAGACACTTCCAGCCCTGCCAGTTCGATGTTAGCAGGGATCAGGTCAACGCCCTCTGCATGGTGCAGAATGCCTTCACCGGGCGGAATACTCTGATCGTTCATGGCTTTTGCCATCAGAGTGGAAAGGGTAGTGGGCAGTTCATCGGGCTGCTGCCAGCCCATGCTGATGGTCAAACTGCCCTGCGGGTCAGCGTCCACCAACAGGACCTTTTTGCCCTCCATCGCCAGACCGATGCCCAGATTTTCACAGGTCGTGGTCTTGCCGGTGCCGCCTTTCTGGTTGACGATGGCTATTGTGGTTGCTTTCTTTGAAATTTTTATCACCCCCGCATCGCTAAGTCGTGATTAGTTTGGTTCTGGTAGGAAAGCTGCATGGTGGTGGGTGCGTTGTACAGAGAAGCGAGCAGGTATTGTTTCATGTTACGAATCGGGCTGCTGTTCTCTGCAAGGCGCTTCAGCACAAAGCAGATATGGTCGGCGTTCAGCTTCATAAACCGGTTGCGTACAACCTCGGCGGGCTTATCGTCCCCGGCAATGCGCAGCGTCTTGCGGTTGGTGGCACAGGTATCCACCAGCAAATTCACGATTTGGTAGAGGGTATCTTCATCATCCGGGTAAAGCCGGAGAAGAAGGTCTATCTCCAAAGAGCGTGAAAAATATTCTTCGAGCAGTTCGCGATTCTTCATCTTCTCCGATTCGTCGGAAAGGATAAGATTCGTATCATTCATCTCTGTTTTATTCTCTTTCTTCTTAATACCTCGTGATTTTACCGGGTCTTGACAAGCGATTTTAGAGCCACAAGAATCGTCATTATCACGATTCTTGACACTCTCATTTGAAGATTCTGCCGAAAAGTTTTTCACATACACCAAACATGGCTTTCCTTGCCCTCGACGTTTTCGTTCAATCAAACCAAATTTTTCAAGTTCCCGGAGCAGTCGGGTCGCTTTGTTGTCTGCGCAACGCAAAGTCCTCTTGACATCCTCAATCGTGAAGATGATGAACACTCGACCTTTTTTGTCAAACCATTCATTTTTAACAGAAAGGCTCATGCGGTCAAGCAGGATGCCGTACAGGGTCTTTGCATCGGTTGACAGATTTTGAAACCGCTGCTCCTGAAAAAGAGCCTTGGGAATGCGGAAGAACGAAAAGAGTTCTCCGGCCTGTCCGTAAAAGTAGTCAAGGGTCATACAATTCTGTCAAGGATGAAAAAACAACGATGATTCATTGACATGGTTGACAAATCCTCCTTATAGATAATTCGTGCAAACAAAAAGCGCAACTTCGATTGATGAAAATCGAAATTGCGCGATGTAACTTAACCGGGGGAGAAAGGTCATTTGTCAGGGTCGTTTGACCACAATTTGACCACAAAAGGAATGAAACGTCTTGACATCCAATGAAACAGAATGGTATAATGTATTTGAAATTTAACGATACTAAGTCCAGATAGTATCAGATCGTACATTGTGTTCTCGATAGAAGCACAATGGGGTTCAAGAGGCCGTGAGTTCGATTCTCGCCACTCGGACCAAACAAAAATAATCCGAACTTGTTTCCGATAGGGGATGGGTTCGGATTATTTGTTTTCTTCGGAAAATTCAATGCAGGTGCCCGTGGAAGATGAAATCCGAAATCATAGATTGGTCGATATAAGCTACAACATGATTTCAGGAGGACATGAACATGAAGTACGATGCAAGAGATTGCTATTTCAACATGGACACCGGCTGTGTGGAACTGCTACTCCGGGACGGGAGAATGATCTCCATTGACTGCACCGGGGTTGAAGATGCGCTGGATGTCACTATGGCGCAGAGGTCTGAACTGGACTATCTCATCTACAATGACCCGCTGGCGTATGCCGAGCTGATTCTAAATGGTGAGCCGGAGGAATATTTGAAGAATGTGGCGGGAAGTCACGGATTAGAGGACTAAACGCAAAAACAGGGTGCGCCCTGCCGGACGCACCCTGCAAAAATCCACACACGATAAGTAAGGCAGGGAGTTCCCCAGCGGGAACTTCCTGTTTTTCTTTGTTTGCGTGATGAGCCTGTTCCGTCTGCCACGCAGCAAACTCCCGCTGACCTTCCTCGCTGTTCCAGCAGGCAAGAATCGCCGAGTAGAATGCCCGTGCCAGACGTTCAATGGCTTCATCGGGATACGGGGAAATGTTTGTGGACTTTTTCTTTTTGTTCAAACGCACACTCCTTTGGACTTCCGTTGACGGCATACAATGTGCCTGTTGTTATGCTGTCTGCTCATCCTCTGCGAGTGCAGATTCCAGAGAAGCGAGATACTCCTTGTGCTTGTGGATAATTTCGAGGATGACTTCCCGCTGCGCCGTGTCCGGCATGATCTTCAGCTGATAGTCAAACTCTGTGCGGAAACGAGTGGTGATGTGTTCCAGCGCCACATACTCGTACCGCACTTTTTTCGGGTAAGCATCACTGTCATAGACCGATTCGATTTTCAGCATCGGCATATAGGGTGCTTTTCCCGGCTCTGAGGTGGCTCTGTTTGTATTCGGCTTCGGTTCGACTTTCAGCTCTGGGTGCAGGATTTCCTGCAAGGTCTGTGCGCGGGCATCATAGTTGGCTCGTGCAAGGCGGTGCATATCAGACTTGCTGACTTTTACCTGTTTGTTCAGAATCTTCTCCCTCATACCGGGAATCAGGGATTCAGCAATTTCAACGCCCCTTGTGAACCGGGACGCTCGGATAACGGTGTCTTTGCTCACACCATTTTCTTCTGCAATTCGGTCACAAGTTTTGTTGCTGTCAATCAAGTTCGCACTTTGCAAACTTGATTTTGCATCAGAACTCTTGCGGTCGCCACCGTGCGCCGCTTTTTCAGCTTCGTACTGTTTGCCCATCAGATAGTATTTCTGTTCGGGCGTGAGGTTGCGCCGCCCCAGCTGATTCTTGCAAATCCATGCGAGGACTTCTTCTCTGCTTTCAAACGGGAGCGGCATGGTGGAGAAATAAATCTCCGGGTGCTTCTGGAGAATGGCATAACGATTGTGACCGTCAACAAGGGTGTTGTTCCAGACGATCAAAGGAGAGAGCAGCTTACCTTCCTTGAGGATGTTTTCTTCAAGCTGCTTATATTCATCGTCCGTCAGCGGCGGGATCTGATTCTGGAACTCCGGGTCGATTTTCAGATTGATCATACGCACACTCCTTATCTCTCGTAATGCTGCGTCCGTTCGTCCTCCCGGAAGAACAGAGCAACATTCTGTTTCGCGTCTTTCAGTCTGAGCAGTTCTGTCTTGGTTTCTTTGTACTGCTCATAGAACTGCGCCTTTTCAAAAGCAAGAGCACAGTATTCCGCTTCCAGCTTGTTAGGACTGGGCAGCTTGGTGATGTCGTTTGCCTTAAAATAGGCTGCTGCTTTCCGGTACGATGTCAGCTCTGCACGGTGCTGTTCTTCAAAGGCTGCGGGGGATTTGGCAGATTTCAGCTTCTGTACAATCGGGCGGTACTGCTGGTAGGCGGCAACATGACTGCGCAGCTTCTTGTTTTCTGCCATGCGGATTTCGAGGTCTTTCACCACGGCCAGTGATTCGTGGAACTTGGTGTCAAGTTCTGTGATTCTCTGGTCGAGTGCGTCCTCATCGGTCAAGCCCTTTTCTTCTAAGAGAATCAAGGTCTGGGACATCGCTTTGAGGTTGTGCTTCTTCGCCCAACACTCATAGCCGATGCCCTTGCCCTGCTTCAACTTTGCCTGAATGTCCACCAGCTTCTTGATTCGATTGGATTCTTCCTCATGAGTGCTGTGGAGGATAATAGGCTTGTCCTTGGCATTTTCTTTCAGGACTGCGAGAACATTTTCCTTGTCGAAGTCATCTCCAAGGCTGTGTGCACGGATGAACTTTGTCCTTCCGGCAGGCAGGTAGCTGAGCCGCCCACGGCTTTCCTTGACGGCGATTCCGTACTGCTGCAAGAGCCTATCGGAGAAATCTTCAAAGCTCGTTGCAACATTGAGAACATCCGAGATCTGTTTCCGCAAAATTTCCTTTGCGGTTTCAAACTTCGTTTGTGTGGGCTGCTGTCCGGCTGCGAGCAGGGCGGCGTTCTCGCGGTCGAGTTTCTGTTGGCCGCGCCGTTTCATCCAATACTCGCGCTCGCTCACACGCACTTTCGAGCCGTTGAGCAGGTCGATCTGGTGCAGCTTGGCATCCTGGCACATTTCCATGACCTCGACACGCAGATGCCGCATGGTCTGGGCAGTGCTGGAATGCTTCATGCCCTCGCGCCAGTCACGGGGCTTTTGCATATAGGGCTTGCGTTCCACTTCTCGTGTTCGGATGCTGCCGATCACGATGTGGACATGGATGTTTCCCGAATGGTTGTGCCCATTCGGGTGAGTGCAGACGATGGCAGGATGACCGGGAAAGTTGTCCTTGCAGAACTGCAAACCAAGGGTTTGCGCTTTTTCCATAGTCAGTCCGTAGTCGGCTGCATCTCTGGGGTCAAAACTGATGATATATTGATGGCTCTTAATATCACCATGCTGAGTGTTCTTGCCATACCTGCGGTTTGCCAGCAGACAGGCTGTTGCAAACGAATAATCGCCACACTCAAGAGTATCCAGAATGTACGATTCCCGCAGCATGGGTCTGCCCTGCTCGTCCAGAAGTTGCTTTCCGGTGAAATCATCGTGCTGGTAGATCAGGTACGCTTCAACGGCAGAGTAGTCCGAATTTTTAGAGGCGATATGCTTGAGCGTTGCCATACAGTTCACCCAGAACTTTCTCGGCGTGGAGCCGGAATGCAGTCAGGTCTGCAAGTTCGTCAAGGAGTTTCGCCCGGAGCTGTTCGGTGTCTGCTCCGCCAGAGTTAAAGTGTCGTGCGAGTTGGTTCAGGTTGCCGCCCACCCTGCTGCACTGGGCAAGCAGGGTGGAAACGGCAGTCAGGGTTTCTTCTCCGCCGCCTGCAACGACAACGGTGCGCTCGATTTTCGCATTGTGCAGCGCACGGCGGATGAGGGTGGACAGGGTGAGATGAAGGAGTTTTGCGGTTTGTTCGAGTTCCAATTTTTCTTTTTCCGTCACTCGGAACTTGATGATGTGCGTTTTGTTGTTCGGCGTGTCGTGGCGGTGGGTCGTGCTGGGATTCGCTTTGACATTCGTTTTGTTCATTGAACCTCCTGTCTGTTCGATAACTCCTCGGTGAAGTTATGTAAGCACGACACGCCGTTCTTTCGCACCGCAAGGTGCGAATATGAGCAGGGTTTGGGGCAGGCACGCCCCAACAAGATCACTTCGGAAATGCAGGCGCATTGTAGAAGTGAAGTCCCGGTGGAACACAAGATTTTCAAGAATTGAAAATTTGTGGCCACGGGACGGTTCTTGCCCTCTACCGCTGCGCTCAAAACGCATTTTCAACAAATGTTTCCGAATTGTTAAGACGCAAAAATAAGTAGAGAGTTCCACTGCTCGTGTATGTTGATCGCCGTTTGCTCCGAACGAAGTTCCTGCCCCTGTTTTGCAGCGGCGTTGGCTGGAAAGCCGGTATCACGTTCGGACGGCTCATGAAATTTTCAAGGTGCGTGTATAAAGAAAACACAGGCTTACCGCATGGCTGCGGCAAAGTCGTTGCTTCTCCCAGAGTGAGAAGATAATATAGATAAATAAATTTAACTATATTGGCGGTATCATACCATAAAAGCGATGCTGCGTCAAGTCCTGAAAAGAAAAATACCGTCCACGCAGTACAGGCGAAGAATTTTGTCGGGGTGAAACGGCGGCAAAATGAATCGGGTGTGTTGCGGGGCGGTACGTTCTTTCTGAGATACATCCCATCCGAAAGTGGTGGTTATCATGGTGAGAACTACCACTTTTTCGGCAGGATTTGGAATAAAGGGTATCATGGAAGTGTAGGTGCGTCAATATGGTTTTGTAAATTTTATTGCGGTAAAGCGGCGATAGTAGGACTTATCCAACAAAAACCAAAAGTATATGCAGAGAAATTTTGCACACAAATTGGAAAATCAAGCTATCTGTGTTATACTTAAGTCAGAATTTGTTGAGCTAAAACGGAGGTACTGAACTGGCCTCTTCCTCCATTTTGATACTTCTGTTTTACACCTCTCTGGAAGTTTATCGCAATTTTCAAAAATAGTGCCTATTAAAATAGCATATTTGCGATATACAGTTTGCGGATATTACTTGTGCATTAAAAACGCAAGCTGCTATACACAATTATTGGGATAGTCTCGATTCTATAGACCGGCTTGAAAAGCTATGATTGATTACATTAACTACGACAACTGCCGAATCAAATTAAACGGCCTGAATCCAATGCAATACAGAATTTAAACCGTTTGGGGTTGCTTAATTCGACTTTTGTCTAACTTTTGGGGTCCATTTCATCATAGAAGTCGTTGGGTCTTTTGCTTTCTTACTTCCTTTCGTCAGCGCTGTTTATCGGTGCTCATACCATTGAGCGATCCCGACACAGAGATCTTCCAGGGTGATGATATCCGGCGCATCAGAACCAGCAGTCTGGAGACGCTCAATGTGGGTACAGCATATCTGATCTGCGATATTGCGCGTGGTTCTGGCATTGGAAAAGTGAGGAATCTGAGTGATGCCCTGGAGAAGCTCGCGGGCGATATCCAGACAGCCTTCTTCGACGGGAATATGTTTTTCCTGGAGCTGCAGCATAAGGATATGAGCGCATTCTTCATCGGAGAAGCTGGGAAAACGCACTTTAGTGAACCGCTCAAACAGGCCGACATTGCTTTTCATGAACCGCTCCATATCCGCTTCGTATCCGGCCAGAATGATCACGGTGTCACGTCGGTTTTCCTCGGCAAATGTCAAAAGATACTCGACAGCCTCCTTCTTGAAGGAATCACCGGGGCTGTTTGCGTCGTACGCAAGGCCGTACGCTTCGTCGATAAAGATAACGCCGCCCCGCCCGCGGGCCAGAACATCTTTTGTCTGGATCGCGGTCTGACCCACATAACCTGCTATGAGGTCGCTGGCTTTGTAGGGACAAAAACGTACTGTCGGAACGAGGCCCATGGCATAGAATGCCTTGCCCAGAATTTTGGCTGCGGTAGTTTTGCCCGTACCGGATGCTCCGGCAAATACGGGATGCTTCAGTAAAATCGGGTATTCAGGGTTGCGTTTCTGATATTGGACTTGTCGATAAATGGACTGGATCCAGCCTTTGATCGCATCCATACCGTACAACTTGTCGAATTCCTGCATGGCTTCCTCAAAGGTGACCTGATGACTCTGGCTGGCGATCAGCTGGGAATAAGTCTCCGGAATATCCTGCAGCTCCAGCCAGTGGATGCTTTCGACTTTGAACGGCTCTTCACCGCGGCGGGCATAGTATGCGTCCTGCATCTCGGTGCAGAGCTGCTGCACAGCACGGGCATTGGGAAAATCCGGCGTGGACTCGCGGGTGTCGTACCAGTTTTTGAAGATGACCTGCAATGCGGCTTCCGTGTCATCTTTGCAGGAGTAATTGGCCGCACCAGCCATGCTTTTGAAAATGGCCAGCATCTGCTCGGAGGTATAGTCCGGCAGGTAATAGGTAACGCAGCGCCCTTTCACGCTGGAGTCCAGTTTCCAGAAATCTTCCTCTCTGCTCTGCTGGATGGCGAATACACAGGTGAGCTGATGATTCTCAGTCATAGGGTTCAGCAGGGTGGCGATGGTTTGCTCGTTGCAGCGGTGTGCCTCGTCGATGAACAAAAGGGTATTCTGATGGACAGCCTTTTCAATGGCCTCCTGCAGCTGCTCGGGGCGGATGGAAGAGGAATTTGTGATCTCTACAGGCTCATCATGGCTGAGGAAATTGGCGCTGCACAGGGCGCGGCAGAGCAATTTGGTCAGCTGGGTCTTGCCGGTGCCGGGGGAGCCAACCAGGACAATATGCTTCATCCGGCCAGCATCCGGGGCAGCGCCCTCTGCACGGAGGCGCTTGCGGTAATTGAGATATTTTTCCAGGATTTGCAGACCGGTCGTCCCCAAACCGGGGAAACGCTCAAATTCTTTGCGGACAGAGTCCATGGTGACAGCGTCGAGCTTTTCGGCCCATTTGCCGAAATCCTCCCGCCGGATGGTATGGCTGTCACGCTTGGCGGCGCTGGGGATGAGCTGGCCTTGGATGAGCTCTTTCTCGATGAAACGTGCATTTCCGAAATAGGCATCCCGGGCCTGATAGACATTCTGCATCAAGGTGCTGATGGAGAAATCGGACAGGGCGGGGTCGAGAGAGTAACCGCTTCTGGCCAGAGCAGAATCAAAGATCTGGTGTAAGACCTCGGGCGTATAGTCCGGGATCGTAATGATGTTCTGCTCTGTGATCCTGCTCTTCAGGCCGGGATTCATCTGGAAGAGGCCTTGGATACCGTCCGCGCTTTCGGTTTTGGAAGAAGAATAGCCGGAGAAAATAAACATGACATGACGAGTGTCATCTGTCATGAAGTTTACAAGAGTGTCCACAGCCTCCTGATTGAAGATATTTCCATTGCCGCCGTTGTTGCTATGGTTGCGGCAGAGAGTGTAGGCCTCGTCGATATACAAAATGCCATTTTCTGCCTTTTCTACCATCTGACCTACTTTAATGGCTGTGCCGCCGATCACATTGTCGATGAGGTCGCTGGCCTTGGCCGAGACGACCTGACCCACTTTGAGCAGGCCTGCAGTGTGGGCAATGCGCCCGATGTAACGCACGGCGGTTGTTTTGCCGGTTCCGGGGTTGCCGGCCAGAAATATGCCCGGCAGCTGCGGGCAGGTGGGCCAGCTGCCGTCCGAACCAGCGCCCTCAAAACGCTCCGTCTTCAGCCCATGAGGCCCGGCCGGGGCCGGGGAAACATCGATGGGCTTCAGGATGCGGTGCAGCTCGGCAGTTACGCTTTCCCATCCGGCCCGGTGCTCGAGAACAGACCACGGGTCAGGCTCGAACCTGCAATATTCCAGAGCAAGGAGATCAGCCAGAAAGGCGTCGTCAAAGATATGGGAGGCACCGGGCTGCGCCAGCCGCTGACTGAGGCGGCTGTCCAAAGCACGCAGTGTGAGGGGAATGCTCTTGCTGTCAGAGGCTTTTTGACGCTGGGCATAAAGCAGCTTGTCTGCGGCGGTGCGGACACCCTCGGGAAAGGTGAGACCATTCAGAAGCTGATGGCGGCGAAGCAGGTTGACAGCTTCGTCACAGCCAAACGAGTGAATCGGAAAGACCACGTCAGCTTTTGGCACAAAGCGGTTTTCACCGACACTTTCAAAGAAAAAATCAAACCAGCTCCGGGTCTTGAGAAGATTGGCAAATTCACAGCTGATGGGCTGCTTCTGGATGAAGATCAACAGATTATCGCGCCATTTATCATGCTGCAATGAGCTGTAGCGGGAGATGGAGGGGTCGCTGCTGATGAATGCATGGAAATCCGTGAATACCACAGCGGTGCGATATGTGGTATTCCGCATGAAGTGGTCAGATTCAGCGTACAGCGTCTCCGGGGTCAGATTCTTCTGCTGGAAGACCGGCTTCCCGGGGGCATCCGGCGCGCTGGTAGGGGCCTGCGCCGGGGTGCTGTCTGCAGACCGGCGTCGGGGCCGGCCAAAGCGCGGCATGTTCGCTCCCCCGGCGGGTGCCGCAGGGGAAGCGGCCGGCTGGGCTGCTGCCTCTTTATTGCCGGCAATGCTGTACTGTGCAGATTTGGCGTCGTATACATATTTGCCGAGTGCGCGGCCAGGGTCATAATACACCACGTTCTCAAAACCGGACTCGCGCAGGATATCGGTCAACGCGACGTAAAATTCCCTTGGACAGAGATCCGGGGAAATCACAATGTCACGTACATCACACTGCAGCAGGATGACATTGCTGCCACTGCCGCGCTGGAGGGCATCACTGAAACGGCTCATAGGGGAGCATCACTCCTTTCTCCAAAAACGTTACCGGCTGACGGCATGCAGGTCTGCGGCCTGGGTGGCGGAGGAAGTCACACCGCGGCCGGAGCAGCTTGCGTGGCAGGGTGCGCGGAGGGCACCGCTCTGGTTGAGCGCAGCTACCAGCTCATTGCACAGGGCATCCTGTACACGGGCGTCCGTGGGGACACCCCCGGCCTGACAGCCAAAATTGTGAAGGCTCACGGCTACGCCATGTTCATCAGGGGCGAGTTCGACCGTAACATGCTCGCCGGTAAGCGCCTTCTCGAAGTTGATGTGCATGGGCTGGCCTTCGATACTGTGCTTATAGGCGTAGCCGGTGCAGGTATAGCTCTGACGGGACATTGCCTGCTGGATCAGCTCCCCGGCATCGTTCTCATTGTAGGCATAGACCATCTGGCGTGCGGCGGTGCGTGCGGTGGAATCGATATCCTGCAGCAGCTCGCTGACATCGGCACGGGCCTTTGCGAGCTCTGCGGAGGAGGCGTTGTTCAGTGTCTCCTCCTGCTGCTGCAGACGGGCTTTCAGGGCAGCGAAGATGCCCGGCGTAAAGCGCGTCAGGTCTTCAAGATATTCGCTGCCCTGGTAGGGCACGGATGCATTCTCAAGCGCATGGATATGTGCCTGACCGGTTTGTACCATGGCGCGGATGGTGCTGCGCAGGAAGTCGTCTTTTTCTTGCTGGACCAGAGCCTTTTCAATCTGAGTGCGGACATCCAGAGTTACATTGGAAGCCAGACTGAAAGCGTTATTATATATATGGTTTTTGTAGTACTCCACGGCGTGGTTATAATTTTCAACGGCGTCTGCCGGAGAATGACCGAATTCGACCTCAAAGGTTTTGATAGCCGCGCGTGCAGCGTCCAGCTCTGCTTTCGCAGCGCGGATGATCTGGCGGCGACAATCACCGGAAAAATTGATCCGGGACATGAGCTCATCACAGTCTTCAACCTGGAGAATGACGTTCTGGAAGGATGCGTGAAGGTCGGCGCTGTACTTGGCCAAAAGGGCATCGTTCTGGGCGCTCCACTCGCGGGTAAGCGCCTCGGCTCTGGCCTGGGCCTTGCGCCGGAGGGCGGCAGCGTTTTCGGCAGTGACCTTGCTGGAGGCCTGCAGCTCCCGGGCAGCCTCCTGAGCGGCTTGAGCGATGCGCTGGCTGAGCTGGTCAGCAGCGGCGTGCTGGCGGTCTTTCAGGGCCGTATAGTAGCTTTGAAGCTCGCGGATGGCCTTCTGGTCTTCGGCGCTCTGCCGGGCCAGGCGGGCCTGCTGCTCGCGCTGGCGGCGGGCACGCACGGCGCCAGCCTGGCGGCTGGAATCAGCTGCGGCATGCGCAATGACTGAAACGGCGGCAGCGGCACCTGCAACAGCAACACCGGTCAGGACGAGGGGGCCGGCAACAAAAAACGCACCTGCAACGGCGAGGGGAATAAAGCTGTCTGCACTCATGTTGATACTCCTTTATTATCATAAAGTTAAAAAGTTGAGTTGCGATAAGATCAGAGGCTGTCGGAACTGTATTTGTTGACGGCCTGGTCGTCACGGAACGTGGCGGTAAGCTGGTCGGCGACCTGCAGCGTCATGGGACGGTCGGGCTGCAGCGGCAGCGGGTCAGCCTGCTGCGCAGCTGTGACTGCCTGACCGATTGACTGGGAAAGCATCCGGGCAAGCTGTGCACTGCGCTCCTGCTGGAGGAGATTTGTTTCCAGCCGCAGCAGGAAAACTGTGCGCACGACAGCAGCCTCCCGAAGGGGAACTACATACAGAAAAATTTTGTCGGGCTCTTGTGTGCCGGGGTAGCTCTTTGTCATCGTCAGGAGGCGCTCCTCCCGGTAATCCGGGGCCCCGCTGCTGCACGTGATACACTTTTCGCGGCAGAGATAAGTCTTCTGGTAGTAGGTATACCCTTCGGACTGCTCATTGCCGGGGCGGCAGGCACCATAAGCGACGCTGTCAGACACGAAGCCCTGACTCCGGAAAAGCCCGATCGCCATCGAAAAAATATCGACAGTCTGGTTGTAGCCGTCGCAGGCGGAGAGCGCATAGGAAACGCACAGCCCCAGCTTGTCCGGCAGCGTGTTCAGTTTCTGGATCTCCTTGTCGAGAAGAAGGATAGGAGACACCGGTTGGCCTGCGCATTTCTGGAGCCAGCCATTGATCCCGGCATCCAGCACAGCGCGGTGTCCGTCCAATGCGGCTGTCAGCCCGGTGTAGCACTGGTCCCCCCAGTAGCTGATGTCCTGCTCGCTGAGCTGCAAAAGGCAGCTGCCATCCGGGCCGGACAAGCGGCGGCTTTTCTCGTCATGCAGGTGATGCAGGATGACCTCATAAGTTTGTCTGTAGAGGGTAAAAAGTGCATCAAGCTCATTCTGGCGGGCCTGTGTCTCGCTTGTCAGGCGGGTGACAAAAAGGCTGGCACAGTCGGCTTTGGAGAGGGCCAGTGAATAGAGCTTTTCCTGTAAGAGAGTCTTTGCTTCCTCTCCGGCCTCAATGTAATGTTGGAGCGTATGGGGAAAGAAGATTTCTACCGGCAGGGTGCAGGCAGCTGTGGTCTGCTTTTCCAGAGAGTCCAGCGCCTTCTGAGCTTTCTCCTTGAGCATGATGTTCCGGGCATCCTCTTCGGAGATCAGCTGCGCCTGCTTGTTCTGCAGGGCGCGGATCTGTTCGGAGAGCTTCTGCTCGTATGTTTCTGCTTCGTCCCGCAGTTTTTGATACTGCCTGCGGGAGCGCTCGGCTTCCTGAATATAGACCTTGCTGAAGGACTCTTCGAGTCGGCGCAGCCGTGCTGCGTAGTCTTTCTGGCAGTCGTTCAGCGCCTCCTGATACTGTTTGTTGATCTCTGTGACGGTCCGGTTCAGGACGGCCTGATCGCGGGCCTGGTTTTCACGGATGGCCCGGTCGGCTTCCTCGATCTGGCGGCGCAGCCGCTGGATCTCCTGCTGCGAAGATTCAGCCATTCAGATACCTCCCTTCAGGTCACGGCCTGAAACCGGTCTTCTGCTTCCTGCGTGCGCTCCTGGATGAGCTTTTTCAAGGCGGCATCCATCCGCGCGGTCAGGGCTTCGGACTCCTGCAGCAGAGCGTTGACGCCGTCACTGCCGGTGTAATAGCGCAGCGTTTCCTGGTCCAGCCCGTTGGCATCCAGAGCAGCTTTCAGCTCCTTCTGCAGAGAATCGTTTGTGGCTGTGCGGTCGGACATGATACTCCGGGCTGTCTCAAGATCAGCTCTCTTGATCTTGATGTCCTGTGCAAGCTGGTCGTTTCTCTGCTGCAGGTCGGCCAGTTCGGTGGTCAGCTTATCCAGCTCTGCCTGCTGGCGGGCCAGCTGTTCCTGCTGGGCCTGGAACTTTCCCGGGCCAGGCGGGTCAGAAAGGCCGATGTCCGGCTCCGTCGGCGGCTCAGGCACAGTGTCCGGCATCTGTGCAGGAGCGGTGTCTCCGAGGGGAGATACCATGACCTGAAGGATACCGTTGTTACGCGTAATGCGCAGGGAAGAGGGGCAGGATATCTGAAAGACCTCCGAGAGCGAAGAATCGGAGTACACAAACACAGCCTCCGTTGCGCTGACCTTCTGGCTGCGCACCTCAATGGACAGCGGACTCATCGCAGGGCCGCATGCCTGCACGAGCAGGTTGGTAGGGTCTTCTTCAGGGAGCTGGAGCAGGCAGCCGCCCTCCTGAAAGAAGGGGTCGCACTGTGCAAGGGCTTCGGCACCCTGGCTGCTGCGCCAGCTCACAGGGCTGTGGCCGGGCAGCTCACAGCGTGCCTGGACCTCACAGTCATCTATGGCGAGCGCAAAGAGCGCATCCGGGCGGGCAGAATCAAGGGTCATGAACCATCTCTCCTTCCGAAAATTTAAGGCTGAGCCACTCATCTCTGGCATGCTGGGTGGGGATGCCGGTCAGGGTGTAAACGCCGCCGTTTTTCTCAATCCTGGTGGAACGTTCAGCCGGTGCAGAATAGTAGCCGAGATATCGTGTGGTAAAGTGGTGCAGGGTCTGGTTGGAAGAGCCGCGAAATGCTCGGCCATCATCCAGATCGGCCAAGTAGGGGCCATCGATCAGGGTATCGGTGACGGCCAGCACCCGTGCAACGTCAGGGTCTTTCGCGGCCCTCAGCTCACCGAGGGTGAAACCGCTGTAGATGATGATGCCAAGACCACGGCAGTGGAGGGCTTCGGTCAGCCCGGCCAGAGCCGCTGCCTGATCAAAAGGCTCGCCGCCGCTGATCGTGATGCCCTCGGCAGCCGGGTGGTGGGTGTCCAGCAGGTGCAGAAGCGTCGGGAGGCTCAGGTCATACTCGGCCTCGGCGTTGTTCCAATCAACGGCGATGCAGCCCGGGCAGCTGCGCTGGCAGCCGTGGAACCACAGCAGCCAGCGCCCCCCCGGAGGCCCAAGCACCCCGGTGGTATCATAACTCAGCCGGTCGAAAAGCAGGCGGGGCATTTCAGGACACTCCCCGCGAGGCCAGGATCTTCTGGCGCCAGGCCGCTCCGCCAGGACCGCACTCCTGGCCGATCTTGTCTCGGATGACTGCCGTTTGTCGATTCAGCTGGTCACGACGGCTAAAAAGAAAATTCTGGATATTGTGCATGTTCTTGGCAATGGCGCAGAGCTGGTTGTAATCGCTCTTCTGCAAGCGCAGAGGATCCTTGGGGTCCTTCAGACGCTTAAAGAGGGGATCAATCTGATTTCTGTAACAATGCTGGATCTCCTGCCCCTTCGCGTGGCAAAGGTCGGCAGCAGTGAAACTGCGGTAATAAAGTTTATTGTAATAATTGAAGCGTTCGGAAGCGAGCTTTTTACTGCAGGTCAGCATCACGTTGGAATAGAGCGTATCAGTCTGCTCCAGAAGGGCAGGGAGGTCGTCGGCCCAGGACATATCAAGGCTGACCTGAGGCGAAGAAGCAGAGCTGCGCTGGAAGGTCTTGCGGCGGGAAGCGCTGTACACTTTTGCTGCGGCGATATATTCCTGGGTCTCTGGAGCAGCTTGAAAATGGACGTCTTCCCGGTCGGTCAGAGTTTCCAGATTCTGGCGGAAGTTCTGCCGGGTAATGGGAGCACGCTTGATATGGGTGGGAGCAGCTGCCGTGCGAGAGGTGTTCGAGCGGGAAGTATTTTTGGGCGGTGCAGAGGGCTTCCGGCTGGAGGAAGAGCTGCTGACGGCCCAAATAACAAGGACAATAACTGCAAGGACAATAATGATAGCTGCCATAATGAACGTTCCTTTCTTTGCAGGATGTTTACACGATGCGGAGCACGCCGTCGCTGAGGGTGAGAAGGCCGGCATCCACAAGGCGCATGGCTTTGCGTCTAGCAATTCTGGCACTGTGGAGGTGGAGTGCACGGCTCAACTGATAGAAGGTCATGCCTTCCGGATGATGTGCCACAGCGTGGAGCACCTTGGAAAGGCGCTTGACCTGATAGCCTGCGGCGGGAAGCTCCAGAATATCACGCCGGAAGGCAGGGGAAACAGCAGAGAAGATGTCGCCGGTGCAGCGGGTATCCGCCAGCAGGTTGATGGAGAGGTCGTCTGTGGCACCATGGCTTTGCATCAGCTGGAAGAGGCTTTCCAGCTGATTGGCCATGTCAGCGCTGCCCAGAAAGAAAAACAGATGCAGCATCAGCTGAGCGTGGGGGTCACAGCCAAACTCATTGACCAGTCGTTCTTCGCAGCCATCGCTCGTCAGCGCGTAGGCACAAAGGCCGTTCTGGTGCATGTTGCTCTGCTGGATGAAATAGGTGGTGCCGGGCACCGTCACAAAGGTGGTTAGGTTATCCGGTCCATCATGCTCGTAGCGGGAGAGGATGTGGCACCCGCCGGAGCGATCCAGCCCAAGGATGACACCGTCGCCTACATGGAACAGCAGGCAGCGTCCATCCGGCGCGGCAGCAGCGGCCAACAGAGTGGAGGAATATTCTTTGAGGGAGAGGCCGGTGGACCCGGCTTTTGCGCTGAGTTTGTAAAGCACGGCGTCCAGGATGGAGCATGCGGCCTGGTCCGGGGGCATTTGCCAGAGAGCGGCAAAATGGTTGGCCAGATGTTCAGCGGCAGCAGTACTGGTGATCTGCGCGCCTTCCGCAGCTTTCGAGTAAGAGCCTGCACCGTCGGCGAGGGTAATGGCAATGCAGCCGTCCGGGCTGACACTCATGGCGGTGTGATCTTCGCAGGGACGGTGCTTCAGCGTGTGGAGGATGCCGGTCTGGCGGCAGGCGCAGGTCTTGTAGAAGTCAGACATGCTCGCTTCCTCCTTACAGTTCTTCGAGATGCTGGTAGTCGCGCAGGTCCTTTTCGTTCAGCTGTTCTCCCATCTCCTGATAACGGGAGCAGGTGACCATGAGGGAACTCGAAAATCGGAACAGATCGGCCAGGGCAGTGCCGTTGTCTACCCGGAGAACGTGATGGTCGTTGGACAGACCGGTCAGCTCACGCATGAGAGCATGATTGCAGCTGTTGCCGATCTCAACGGCAATGACGGAAAGCTTGTTTGTACGGACGTGCTCTTTGATGTAGTTTTTGCTCCAGGCCATGGCCTTTTCTTCATCGTCTTTCATTTCCGGTGTATATTCGGGTTTTCCGTCCGAAACCAAAAACAGGAGGGGGGCCGTGTGGCGGATTACCGGAACAGAGTGGCGGTACTGGTCAATACGCTGCTCAAGCTGCAGCAGCGCCGCCTGCAGCGCACTGCCGGTGAGGGTCAGTCCACCGCACTGGAACTCCAGGTCAGCGCCCTGCTTCTCCTGACTGGAGATCTCGCACAACGGCTGGACGATGCCCACATCACTGGAGAAATTGATGATCGACAGCTCGACGATGTTTTTTGCGACAGGGTCTTTGAGAATATCCTGGTACAGCTCACAGGTGATCTTTTTCAACAAACTCTGATAGGGGGTCATCGAGCCGGAAACGTCGATGACAAGCGTGGCCGGGCAGCGTTTGGTGGTGAGCATCGCGTTGACGGGCTGCTTGGTAGCCTTGACATAAGAAGCAATGTTGTCCGCGCCCAGAACGATGTTTTTGATAGCCATAATGAACCTCCGGTATATATTTTTTCTTTTTTAATATAAAAACGGCATAATGCTGTTTTTATAAACCTTGCTCTGGGCTCAGACGATGCTTTCCCAGCTTTTGTTTTTTGTGTTGTTCCTACTGTTTTTATTGTTTTTGTTGACCGGATCGACCGACAGCTGCGTGAGGAAATTGTTGAAATCATCGAACATACGCTCGCTTTTCTCCGAGATGACGCTGGCCTTGGGCGGCGGTGCTTTTTTTGCACGGGAGGGCATATATTTGCCGCTCTCCGGATCATAAGATGCCAGGCCGGGCAGGTCCTGCTGATAGCGAACCAGGATGTTGAGCCAGTAGCTTGCAGGCTGGCGGTCCTGTTCGTGGAACCATTTGCCTTGGCCGTTGAAACTCTCCCAGAATGCCTCTTTTACATAAAATGGAAAATGAGACACGACGTTATACCAGGGTGTTGCGCGCAGGGCTTCCTCAGCCGGATGGTTGGCAAACTGGAACGGGTACATGCCTTTTTCAACGTAATCGCGTTCGTCCTCGCGGTAAATCGACGAACTGTAGGGATTGCCGCAGGGCGTCAGTATCTGGAACAGAAGGTTCTGAAGGATCCAGACATCGTCTGCTTTGTTTCGGACGAAAGCAAAGGTGCGGCTTCGGATATGCTCGGGAGAGAGAAAGTCAGGTGTGCCGACGTTGGTAGGAAATAACTGGTCATCGAACGCGACCTGCGCCGAATCCAGGTCAATGAGATAGGAGTTTTGCTTGTCATCGAACAAAATGTTCGAGGTGTTGATGTCGCACAACAGAATATTGTTGAAATGGAGGAAATCCACCAGTTCGGTCAAAGATAACGCCATTTGGATCTGGTTTGCCTTGCTGACGTCCGGGATCAGCTCGGTGAACGTAGCATAGTTGAAGTGGGAGAAGGGGTGGGTGTCGGAAAAAAGCGGCATGACATATCCGACCCATTGATGCTTGGCATTGAACAGCATCTTCTCCGGCCAGGCAAGTCGGCTCAGCAGAGTCGCATCGACTGCGCGCAGTGCCCCCAGCTTGCGGATCATACGAGTGACCTTTTCTTTTTTCATGGTGGAGTTGGCCTTGGACTTAAAGACCTTCGCGCACTTGCCATCGGGCAGCTGGTATACTTTTGCCTCGCCGCCGAGGCCAAGCGGCTTGCCCAGCCGGACAGGCTCATAGGAACCGGTATCTTCACGGCCTTTCAGAACATAAGCTGTATCCCCCTCGCCGGGAATGTCCTCAGGCACCAGAGCCGGGGTCTCAGGATAGGGGGCCTTGGCTTTGCCTTGCGGGTCAGGGAAGACAGGCCGCTGCCTGGCGGGATTCACCAGGCGGGCCTTGCTGTCGATGTCCCGCTCATAAATGAGGTGATATGCGGGGTTTTTCTTGTTCAGCTCATTGCGGTGTTCAATGGCCATGTGCAGGCTGCGGTTCTGGCCCAGCACAAGGATGCTGGCACTGATATCCTGCTTCTGGATGAAGCGGGATAGTATCTGATTTTCGCACGCCAAGGCGCCGGGCAGCAGGCAGAGCGCATGGTGCTCAGCCATTTGTTTGACCCGGGATGCGATCGTCTCAAGGACAGGGAATTTCTTTGCATCGTTCTGCAAGGCATCTGCCGCCGCTTTGCACAGCACGATCTGGGTAGAGGTGTGCCGTGTGACCTTCAGCTGAAGTACCTGATACAGGATATCCGCAGTCTGGGGTTTACGGAGGGCCATGTAGGTGAGAATCAGATAGTCACGGCTCAGGATTTCACGCTGGCGCTGGTCGGGGTCCGTAGATCCGACACCCGGATATGCCTTAGGCCGCGGGCGCGGCTTCTGCAACACCGGCTTGGGCGGTTGAGGGATGTTTGCACGCGGCTTTGGCGGACTGACAGAAGAGAGGACCTTGCGATAGGTGCTCTCCTTGAAGGTGGGAATATCGACATCGATTGACAGGACGAGGATGCCCTGTTTCTGCAATGCATGGATGCCGTCGGAGATGGAAACGTGGTATTCCTCACACAGAGAGCGGAGAGTGGCACTCATAAATGTGATCTTCCTCCTTTCATAAGGGGGCGGCAAGGATGCCGTCCGGTGTGAGCTTTTTGACGATAATGATCGCTTTGGTGGAGCGGCAACGGAGCTTGTTGATATTGAGCAGGTCTCCAGTCAGAGCCTTATCCTGCGTCAGCAACAGAACATTGACGCCACTGTTTCTGAGGAATGTAAGCTTTTCTACGAAGACCGGGTCTGCGTGCACTCGCTTTTCACCGTGATCGTTGCGGCGGAGGTCTTTCTCGTCCCCAAGGACCGTAATGCGGTCGTCGCGGCGGATGAGCTCCAGAACACGGCTGGCCTGCGCGTAGAGGCGGGGGTCGTGCAGCTTCTTTTCCAGCTCAAGCTGGACCACATACGGCACGTAAAGGGGGTGAGTGGCTGCGTCGCGATAAAACTCGTAGAAGGGGAAGAAACCGGGGTGAAGGAGGCTGCAGGTGTCAATAAGTACATGGTATCCTTGGGCATCGCAGCGGCGCAGAAACTGAAGGGTTCCGGTCTTCCGATGCGTGTTGTCAGAAACATGTCTGCGGGGGAAGTCCTGCTGCTTTTCCGGATGAGTTACGGGCGGCGGGGAATGGCCGTATGCGGCAAGTAGCTCAGCCTCGGCCTCAGCGTTGACCGGTGCCAGCTCATGCAGCACGATCCGGTGGCAGCGGCTGCGCAGGATCTCGCGTACGGTTTCCGGCGGTAAACCGATTTTTTGCGAAAGCTCGATCAAATTCATGGTGAACTCCGATCTGTAAAAGGATGAGGTCAGCGGATGCTGCGGAAAATGAGCCAGATGCCCAGAAGAACAATGGCACCGGGACCCAGGGCGTCCAGCAGGCCGCCATTCAGGGAGCGGCTGACCGCACCGGTGATATCCAGAAAGTTGTATTGCAGGGCAAAGGCCGTGACAGCGCCTAGGATAGCACCTGCGGCATAGACTCCCGAAGACAGCATCACATGTCCATGGAAAAACGCCGGCAGGAGGGGGATGAGGAAGGCACCGAGCAGACCGCCGATGAAAATACACTGCAGGAATCCACGAATCTCCGACCAGTTGGTGAAGAGGAACAGGATGACGATCAGAAGAAGCACCCGGGGAATCAGTCGCGTGAGAAAGGGAGCACCACGGTGGAGTGCCCGGCGCAGCGCGCCGGTACGGCTGACGCGGCTGGGGCGGGGCGGCTCGGTGGGAACAGCGCGTTCTTCGCTGGCCGTGAAGTGGAGGCCGCCTGTGGGCGAAATCGGTGTTTCAAGCGGAGGCTGCAGTGCCGGGGGCGGCTCAGGATGGACCACCCGGCGGCGGGGATTTCTGGAAGAAAGATCGGATGTGACGTCCTCAATCAGGAAAAGGCTGCAGTCCGGGCATATTGCGGTGTTGTCCGGAAAAGTGCGGTGGCATTTGACACATTTCATCATGGCACGATCAAATCTCCTCGCTTAAGATGACACTATTAAAGCTCATTGCTCAGGAAAACAACAGGGTAATAAATTTTGCGCCGTTTTCGGACAGTATCAGGGCGCTTCCGTCCGGAATGTTCGCGGTCAGAAGTCTGTCCGGCGGGATGGGCGGCTCCTGCACCCCGGCAAATGTGAAGGCTGCATGATGACCCAGACCAATGGTGACGTGATGCACGATGCCGCAGACAGAGAACATCTTGAAGATGGCGCTGGCATCCTGTGCGCTGACACCAAGGCAGCACAGGGTGGGATGAAGGATGGCGCGGTTTTCAAGGCCCAGTGCCCGGAAGGTGCTGCCGATGAAAAACATCTGCCCCGGCGCTGTCTGAAGCAGGGGAGAGGTTTCCGGTATTCTGCAGGGGATATCATAGTCGATCAGGCAGAAGTTGCAGCCGCGGGACTGGAAGACCTCAATCTCGCCCAGCAGAGCAGCCGTGAGCAGCTCCTGCCCGGCGGGAAAAAGGCGCAGGACACAGAGCTTTCTGTCAGCCAGACAGGAATAAAGGGAACGGCGGCGCACACCGGTCGGGCTGAGAACGGCGCACTGGCTGCGGAATTTGTTCCAGAAAGCGTCAACGCTGGTGCTCCAGCTGAGGTTCAGGGAATGCTCGGCCTGTTCAACGGCATCGGGCGGCAGGAAGCTAAGAAATCCGACGGCGTTTTTGGCAAAGCTCTGCATCATGGCGTCCAGATTGGCAAAGGTGAACATCTTCGGGGGCCAGTACTCGTGCAGGAGCCGGAGCATCGTCTGCAGAAAGGAAAGGATCGCGTCAGAGGATGCCTGGGTCTCCTGCGCATAAACATGCACCGGGCCAGAGAGGATGCGCATGGCATCCGCGGCATCTACGTTGCAGTCAAACGGCAGATAGCCGATATCCCGGCCCAGCTGTACCGTCTTGTCAGGATACTGTCTGCACAGCTGCTGGATGGTGGAATCTGGCCCCTCCGGGGGCAGGGCACTGGAATAAAGGCACAGTGTGGGCAGCCCTTTGCGGGCGGCATTTTCCAGTCTGGAAGAAAAAGCGTTCCACTTGATCTGTCTGGCGTTGGAAAATTCGCGGTCGTCTGTGCCGCCGCAGAGGATACAGCGACCCTCCTCCGGCAGGGAGCCGAACCAGTTGCTAGAGATGTGGTTGGCATGCCGGTCGTACCGGCGCACTCCGGCGGCGAGGAGCATATTTGTAAAAAATCCCATAACGATCCTCCTGTCGGCAGCCGTTCAGCCGATGATGTTTTTGGTGAAGTGATAACGGAAAGGCTGGGAAGAACCGGCCAGCTGAGCAAAGCATTCGCCCTGCTGGAGACCGGTAAAGTCCCAGGACTCGATACAGCGGCGGGAGGTGGGCGCGGTGCAGTCGATATGGCCGTCGGGACGCACAAAGCGCTGCTGCACCAGAGCATCCCGTGTTCTGCCCTGCAAAAAGGCCTGGCTCTGCTCGTCGCAGTCGAAAACGAACAGGCTCTGGAAAGCACCCAGAATGGTCTGGGCTTCCCGATCACCGTAAACGTTGTAAAGCTGGCTGACGTTCTGCAGACCTGCCACGATACAGCAGTTGGACTGACGCATCAGGGTCATGGCAGGCTCAAGATACAGCAGTTTGGGCAGGCGTGCCAGCTCATCGAGAAAGAAGTAGGTATGGCCGTGGTTGTTGTGGAAGCGGCAGCGGCCTGCGATTAGGCTGTCCACAAAAAAACGGAACGCATAGGTCTGGCTGCTGGGGTAGTCGGGGCGGTAGTTCAGGAACAGCACCGTAGGGCCGGGGCGGTGTGCCACTGATTCAGCGGAGATGTACTGCTCCGGGCGGGCTGCCGCCAGCGCGAACGAACCCACAAAGACGCGCTGCACCATGCGGGAAATCTCGCTCAGAACGCCGTAGCCTTCGCGGCGGGCATCCGGGTCGGCCGGAAGATACATGCGTGCGCTGTAAAAATCCGGGTCGGAGTCCAGAAGCTGCAGAAATCCCTCGTAAGCGCGGTCGGAGACATGATCGTTGTCCATGTTGTCGCCCCCGCCGGCCAGACGCAGAAAACTGGCGTTGTTCAACTCGCTGTCGGGTGTATCGGACTGCAGCAGACACAGAAGCAGGCACTCGGTGACAGCCTGCGCACCGTCCACAAAAAAGCGGTTCTGGCCTGCACCGCGTGCACTTTCCTTATAAAGGTAGCCGCACAGCTCATGGACACGCAGTTTGAGCAGAAGAGGGTCGTTTCTATAAGGGAGCAGCTCATCAAAAAGGTTCCAGACGTAACGGTCACTGAGAGAATCCAGGACCAGATCGTTCTTTTCATCATAAAAAGTGCGCTGATAATCGCCCTTGACATCAAAGAAAACGGCCAGATCATCCGGCCCCATGCGCGCCAGCACCTGATCTGCCAGCAGAAAGATGGTGTTGGTCTTGCCGCAGCGGGACTTTCCCAGAAAAAGCGTGCCGGTGGAGAGCGAATCCTCGGGCAGGCGTAGAGAGACATACTGGCCGCGGAAGCGGCCCGGGAGCAGATAATCACGGGACTGCGCAGAAGAACTGCCCGGGTGCAGGTAGCGGGAGGGAATATCGTTCAGCACGGCAACGTTGCCGGACAGTACATGTAAGGTTTCCATGAGAACTCCTTTCGGGTGAAAAAGCAGGGATCAGCGTCCATGGCCGTGGCCGCCGGCTTTTCCGCCGCGGCCCCCGGAGCTGCTGTGTCCGCCGGAGCTGCCGCCGACGGTATGCCCGCTGCTGCCTACCTGATGGGAAGCGGCAACGGAACCGAGAGAAAGCGGGCTGCCAGAGCTTTTGCCGTGGGAGGCAGCGATGCTCTTGTGGGAGGCGGCGATCTCAGACAGGCTCCGAGTGCCGTTGTTGCTGCGGTGTGCAGGATAGGCGGTGGAGTAACCGATGATGCTCTGTCTGCCGTCAGTCTGCTTTACAGTACTTTTGAAATGCGGACGGACGTACTTTGTCCGGAGCTGGGTCTCGATCGCAGCGTCCCGTGCGGCAGAGCGCTGTTTGTTGTAGAACCGGCGGATGGTCTTGAAGGCTGCGTGGACCTGCTCGGAATAATTGGGGCATTCAAATTTGTGCGAGCGGTTGTTGTGGCGGGTCTCAAGACGATAGAGTCTGGGGTCGTTCATCATCTTGTTGTAGTCTGCCTGAGACATATTGACCCGTTCGGCAGCTTTGCGCATGACCCGTTCTTCAAACTCATATTTATGGCCGTTATCGGTCTGCCCCTTCACAAGGGGTTCCCAGGTGTTGGGGTCCACGGGCTGACCCTTGGTGTTGTACGAAACGATGATGCCTTCTTTGGTGGCTCGGCTCAGGGATACCCGGCGGAGTCTTGTCATAAAAATTCACCTCTTCCTGAAAGATCGAAGGGACCTGGAATTTCCGGGAACGCTGGGGAAAAGGTCCCAATCCTATATAAGCACAAATGGGGCGCGTCCGCTAAGGGAATAAGTTTTTGCGCTCCCGGCAACCTGATGCGGCAATGGACCGGGAATGCCGTAAAAGGCGTAGGAATACCTGAAAATTTATTCCGCCTGACAGACTTCAGGACAAAAAGTATAATACAGCCATACTCCCCGACGGGAGAGGATAAAAAGAAAGGAGGCGCATTGCCGGATGACGCGGATGATCGCATCAAATCGAATAGGCAGTCCCAGCCATGGTCCACCATGAAGGCAAGAATCTCTGTTGAATTGCACAAACCGTAGCATAATTGCCCTCCTTTTTATAAATTATAAAATTCCCTTAAATCAAAGTCAACATCATGACATAACTTTACCCTCCTTAATATAAATACGAAACACAGCTGCTGCGGCAGCTGTGTTTTTTATGTGTGTGGCAACAGCAAAATGGCCCCTTCCTGAGAGGAAGAAGCCATTTTTTGTATGAGCCGATTCAGATCGTACCGATAAGGCCGTTGTTCCTCAGGTCAACGAGGAAGGACGGGTCCATCTCGTAATAAAATGCTTCATAGGAGACGACGGCGGCCCCTGCCTGCCCGGCGAACACCACATGGATGCCGTACAGGCCGGGGATGAGCAGCAGGAACGCGGTGATGAGCACGAAGCACCGCACGGCGATCCGGCGGTTCCTGCGGCGGATGATATCGTATTCGATACCGCGCTTGCCCTTGTTCCATGCGTTCACATTGCGGTCATAGCGCTCATACCACAGCAGCCACGCTGCGACGCCCCATAAAATGAGCACGGCAGCACCGGCGAGGGGCAGGCGGTAAAGGAACTCGCCCCCGAAGATGATCTCGGTAGGCAGCAGATTCAGTGCGATTACCGCGATGCCGCCCTTTTCCCGGCAGGCGTCGTAGAAGATGGGGAGGAGCCACACCACCAGCAGCAGGACCGTGTAGAGAAAGGCTGTGACAACGGGCGACAGTGCCCCGCCATACAGCAGGGGCTGCTCGTAGCACAGGAACCACTCCACGAGGAAGGAAAACAGGGCGGATACAAGCTCCAGCAGGATGCGCAGAAAAAAGTGCATAAAAAACTCCCTTCTTTTTGTGTGACCTCCGACCGCCGCCGGGCATCCGGCCCGGTCCCGCGGGGGAGCATAGTGTAACACAGAAAAAAGAAGAGAGTCCAGGGAATAAGTTTTCAGCGCTTTCTGACGGGTCTGCGCTTCTTCTCGCGGTGCGTGCCCATCATGAATCCCAGCGTCCGGCGGGACTGCGGCACTGCTGTGGCTAGAGCACCGGCCAGCACATAGAACCGGTCGGTATAGGCGGGGCAGTAGATGTGGTGCCAGTTGGTCCCGCTGGCATCGGACAGACTGTCCAGCAGGAAATTGTAGAGGCGGCAGAAGATAGTGGTCTGGTCCGACGTGACCTTACCGGCCTTCGGCTCTTCCAAAAGGCACTCAAGCTCCACGTAAACGCTGGCGGACAGGGCGTCCTCCAGAAAGCTGTCGGTGGTGCGGCCCGGGCCGTCCAGCTTGTCCTCGGCGTTATCGCGCATGGCATCGAGCCAGACATGCTCCGCAGTGAACTCTGCGGGAGCCTTGTCACGGTCTGCCACATAGCAGTCATAGATGGCGAGGATGAGAAAAAAGAACAGCTGCAGGATATCGTCGCGGGAAAGCAGGTTGCTGCCCAGAGCAATGTTCTCCTGCCAGCCGTCGAGCTTCTGCTCATCGGTCGGTCTCTTTCTGGAAGTATGATCCTCGGCATTCGGATAATACCGCTCCAGTGTACGCGAGATCTTGAAACAGAGGTTCGGCAGGCTCATTTCCAGATGGTCCTGAACGCGTTTGTAGCTGATATCCTCGCGGTCCGCCGAATAGATCGCCCGATAGGGAGCGTAGCTGGAAGGGGAAGTGAACACGGATTGGAGGGCGCTGCGCTGATTCGGGTCCAGGATGCCGCAGGCCGTGCGGTCGCTGAAATTTTCGGGGTCGGAGGAGACTTTGATCAGTTCCTGCCCCAGTTTATGGAGATATCCGGCCCAGCCGGATGCGTCCGTGGATGTGTCCGGCCCGGCGGTGATATGGGCGGAAAGCGCATTCCGGCAGTGGAGACGACCGGCGATGTTCCAGACAGCAGTGCTGGTCCTCCGGGCACTTTCCGGATAGGCCGGGGCGGGAGCAAAGGAGGGGGCGAGCTCTTTTGCACAGAGCAGAAAATCGTTCAGGAGCTGCAGCGCCGACTTGGATTCCTCTGGCTCCTCCACATCCCACAGAGTGGCGCGCAGCAGCCACCGGCCCATCAGGAGGGCGGTGTCCTGCGGCGTGAACCTGTCGGGAGAGGATGCCTGAAAAGAGTCGGGGCCCAGTTTGTTCTGGAACGCTTCCTTCAGTGGTTCCAGATGGTCCATGGATGCCTTGCTCAGGACATCCACAAAATCCTCTGCGGAGAGCAGCCTTGGCGCAGCACCCTTTTCGCAGGGGAGCATTAGTTCGTCCTGCCGCTCCGGGACTGCAGCCTGAACGACCTCGTTCCAGCAGCCGTACAGCACCAGCAGATAACCGACCAGGATGCTCAGCTCCCTCTGAACAGTGTGGGAATAAGGGTAGCCCATGCGGAGCGCAAGGCAGCTCTGGCCCTGAGGCAGGGGGACCCGGTCGATCTTCATCTCCACAAGGTCACGGCGGTGGGCGACAAGATATGCCAGCAGGTCCCGCCGGAGCGCGGGGATATCGACGGCGGGGTCCTGGGCGCGGTGCATATTGTCACAAAGCTTCCGGATATCGCTGCCCAGAAGAAGGGTGCCGCCCTTGTTTTTGTCCCCGGAGGAGGGCGACGTGGGTTTGCCTGTATCGGAGTCGGCCTTTTTGCACTCATCCAGATAGCTCTGCAGAAGATCGGTCACGTCATGCCAGTGGAAAGAATCTGCATGGTCCTGACCCTTGTCGAACAGCTTGAAGGTATAGCAGACGATATCCAGCGGGTCGCGCAGACTGAAACCTTCCTGACGGGTGAGGAGAAAATAGCGCTGCATCTCTTCCAGCGTCATTTTCAGCAGGAACGCGACATGGTAGGCCTCCTGGCGGTTGCCCATGCGGCGGTAAGAGATGGACCGTTTGAGGACGGACCTCCAGGCAGTGCCGGGGGCGTCGCAGCCAAGTTCTTCCCGGCACAGGAGCTTCAGATTCGCGGCGGCGGTCCGGATGATGTCTTCCGGCCAGGGCTTCAGGTCTTTCGGCGCGCAGTGGACAAGATCGCTGGTCTGTGCCGTGGTACCGTCGCTTTTGCGGAGAAGCTCCGGGTAGTGCGTCTGGATGCAGCGGCACAGGAAGATGCCCGGCGTCATGTTCTGGCCGGAGCAGGTCAGATGCTCATTGAGTTGTGATGCAGCATGGATGACCAGGTCCCAATGGATGTTGGAAAGGCCGTCGATGGGCCGCCGTGCGTTCCAGGCTTCGTTGCCCTTGCTGATTTCTTCGTCGATCCAGTCCTTTGTTTCCCGCGCCAGCAGTTCTGAAAATGTAGAGCTTCCGGTCATGAGACCACTTCCTTCCTTCTGTTCAGAGAGTGTGCGGCCCCGGCGCAAAATTTATTCCATGGAAGAAAGGCTTCCCGGAAAGTAAAATAGATGCAGAAGTGCCGGGTCCGGAGTTCCATTATAAACGACCTGGAATGGAAAGTCCATTCGCCAGACCGCACAAATCTTAGGGAAAAACTTTGGCAGAGAGCCGTTTTTCGCTCTGGTCTGTGCAGAGGCCCGCAGGCCCCCGGGACCGGATGGCCCGAACACAGGAGGTTTGAGAGATGATAGGATCAAAAGAAGCCCAACGTGAGCCGCTGCCGGACGGAACGACCGTGATCTTCCTGAATAATAAGGAGATCGTGATCCGGTCACCCCTTGCAGAAAACAGGAACGCCCTGTTCTACGAAGCATTCGACCGGAATACCGGCCGAGTCATCGTGATGAAGGAGTTCTTCCCGGGCCATTGGGTGCGGCATGACAGTGCGCCTGTGCTGAATGGCTGGGAGCAGTACTCCGCAGAGGAGGTGAGGCGGGGCCGGCTCTATATCTGGCTGCGCCATCAGGCAGAGCGGGAACAGCAGATAAATTGGAAGCTTTGCCGCAGTGTCCGGTGCGTCATACCGGAAAAAAAGCCCCTGTATGTCGGCACGCTCCGCCTGCCGGACGGCACGGAATGGCAGAGACCGCTCGGTGTCTTTCTGGAAATGGACGGCATGACCGCAGAGCAGGGCTTCCCGTTGCGGGCGCTGATGCAGGAGTGTACCTGCCCCCGCAGCCCGGGGCATCCCTTCGGGAATCTGCGCAGGCAGGAGGGAAGCCCCGGCTCCGGAAGGAGCTGTGCGGTACCGGCGGCCGCTGTCACCATGCGGGTCTTCCGGGACATCCTGCTTGCCCTGCGCCAGCTGCACGATGCGGGATGGGTCATGGGAAAGCTGGACATCGGGGATGTTTTCGTGAAAGGGAACCTTGCGGGGGGGAGCATCCGTGGAGTGTCCTTTGTGGATGTCAGCTCTGCCCGGAAGACAGGGGAGAGCGCGGCTCCCAGCGGGACCGGGCCGGGATTCCATGTCCCGGAGCCGTTCCCGGGGCCTGCAGACGAAAAGACGGATGTCCTTTTGGCAGGATGGCTGCTGCTGAGCATGCTGTATCCCATCGCCGCCCAGAATATCCGGCTGGGCCGTCCGCTGGACTTTCTGGGAGAGATACAGACCCTGACCGAGGGCGAGAGCGTCCCGAGCGGTCTCCCGCGGGAGATGCGGGCGGAGGTAAACATCCTGCTGATGCAGGCGGCAGACCCCGACCCGGAGCAGCGCATCACACTGGACGAGATGCTGGCAGCAGTTGAGGACTGGTGCCGGAGGCTGTCCGATGCCGAAAGCTGAAACGATAAAAAATAAAGCAGGATACAGAAAAGGCCGGGAGCTGTGAAGAAACAGCTCCCGGTCCTCTTTTTGTTTATCGCTTGCCGCTCAGTCGTGGACGACGCCGTACACCTCGCGCTGACGGGCTTCCAGCGCCTCATAGACCGAGGCGGGGAAGTGGTGGCTCAGCCCGCCGTCATGGGTGGCGTTGCCGTCGCCGGGGCCGTGGAAGTCGGAACCGGCAGAGGGCAGCAGACCGTACTGAGCAGCCAGAGCGGCCAGCTGTCGGTGCTGCTCATCTGTGTAGCGGCCGTAAAAGACTTCCATGCCGCTACACGGGCCGGCCAGAGACTGGAAGGTGTGCAGCAGGCGGTGCTGTTCGGCTTCCTCCAGCGGGTAGAAGAACAGATGTGCTAGGATGGCTATGCCCTGTGCCTTCTGCAGGGCAGAGAGAACGTCCTCGATGGGCGCGTAGTCCAGCTCCGACTCGACGTAGGCCAGACGCTGGCCGAAGCTACCGATGTACGTGTCGAACGCTTCATCCACCGTCTTGACATAGCCGTGGGCCACAAGGCTGCGGGCAATGTGCATCCGGCCAAGATGCCGCGGCCCGCTGCAGAAGGCCATGAGGTCTTCGTAGGTGCCGATGCCGACGCCCAGTGCGTCGAGCTTATTCAGGATGCTGGTGACATAGCCGCGGCGGTCGGGCTGGTTGCGGCGCAGCACGGCCTGAAGCTCGGGGCAGGCGGGGTCGAAGTTCAGGCCCACGACGTGGACCTCGATGCGGCGTCCGTCGGCGGTGAGGTAGAAGCAGCTGAACTCACAGCCGCGCAGGATGCGCAGGGTGGGAAATTGCAGCCGAAGCTCCTGCAGCTCGGCAGGAGAGTAGCTGTAGTTGTGGTCGGTATACGCCAGATACTGGATGCCGCTCTGGACCGCCATCTGAGCTAGATGGGCAGGCGTGAACTCGCCGTCGGAGTGGATGGTGTGGGTATGCAGGTCAGCGTGATACATAAAGATATCCCTCCTTACCAGGTTCTGCGGAGGCCCGCAGCCGTCGTCAGCGAAACACCGATATACCCAAGCTCCGGCCAGTCGGGTTCATCGTGGTCGTAGACCCACGCGAGCGGCTGCCCGGATTTGAGGTCCTTTCGGTCCGTTTCCCACTCATTCGGGCGGTCGTTGACGAACAGATAGCTCTCGAGCTCACCGATATTTGTAAAGCTGTGGATCACATGATAAACGACCGCGTTGTATTTTTCCTCGAATTTTCTGACGCGCTCAAGCTGCTCTCCTTCGAGCTGGCTGCAGGTGCCCAGCGGAGGAAGGCTCTCGGAAACGATGCCCTTCTGCTCAAAGCACTTGATAATGGGCGGGTAGATGCCCCACAGCTTCATGCGCTCAACGGCCTCAGTCTTTTTTGCTTCGATACTTGCGTTCATAGGGTTCTCCTTTCTGATATCCGGGGAAAAGCCGCCGGAAGTGCGGCTTTCTGCCCTGAAGGATAGCAGGAAAGGTGCCCGGAATCCAGAGGAATAAAATTCTGGGGCCTGAAAAGGAAAACGGAGGGAGCCTCCATCTTGGAACATTCCGGGAAATACGCTATAATGGAGCCAGAGTACCCGACGGAGGAGGTCTGTTCATGATAAATCGACCATTGCAAAACCGCGTGCCGCTGCCGGACGGAACGGTGTTGGAAACAGGGGCAGGGACGTTTGAAATCATCAGCTTCATGCATTCCGGCGGCGCGGCGCTGATCTATCAGGCGCGGGAGGAGGGCCAGATGTACCCGGTCGTCCTCAAGGAGTATTTTCCCGGCTGGGGCTATGTCCGGGCGGGGGCAGCCGTCCTGCCGGAGGACGCCGCGGCCCTGCCGGAGAACAGCCGGGAACGTGCGGACGCCATCGAAGCGATGAAAAAGCTGTTTGACGGGCGGGCCGCGCGGGAGGTCAGGGTCGGGCAGGAGGTCCGCCAGAGGACCCGGCTCACAGTGTCGGCAGAGCGCCAGCTGGAGGTGCGCTCCATCCGCCTGCCGGGGGAAGAACCCGTCACCCCGCCGTATTGCTGTATCCTGAAGATGGAGTGCCTGACCGAAATGCAGGGGTTCTGGCTGAAAGACCTGCTGAAGGAAGCAGCCCGGCCCTGCAGCCCGGAGCATCCTTTCGGCAACGGGCAGCAGAACAGGAGAAACGCTGTGCCGCAGTTCTCCAGAACGGTGGAGCTGTTCTGCGCCCTGCTGGCCAATCTGAAACGCGTCCACAGCGACGAGGGCGGCAGCGGCTGCATCCATGGCGATATCAGCGCCGGAAATATCTTTGTGGATGGCAGCCTGTCCGACGGCACCATCCTGGGAGTGTCCCTGCTGGACTTTGGCGGCGGGCTGGATGCAGAGAGCGAGCTGGAAAGCGAGGTGTTCGGCACACCGGGGTTCTGTGCACCGGAGCTGCGGAGCGGTGCAAAGCCCACGCCGGCATCCGACGTTTACGCGGTGGGGCGGCTGTTCTATGCGCTGCTGGACCCTACGGCGGTGAAGTATCTGCGGCTCGGGAAAAGTCTGGAGTTCATAGAAAAGAACTCGCGGCGGACCCTGCTGCCCAGCGATGCAAAGCCCTCCGGGCTGGAGGGGGCACTGCTGGCAGAGGTGAACCAGCTGCTGACCGATGCTGCACAGGAGGACCCCGCAAAACGCATCACGCTGGATGAGATGGCGCGGAGGATGGAAGAGTGGTACCGCCGCCTGCTGCCGCCTGCCTGGAATCTGGCCCAGAACGCCGGTGCGCTGAGCGACGGCGAGGTGAAGGGCCGCGACAGGGACGTGAAGGCCCTGCTGGACCAGCTGACGGAGGAAAAGCGGAATCCACACGTGCTGTGGGGATTTGCAGGCATGGGCAAGACCAAGCTGGCCCTTGCTGCCGCCAGAGAATGGCAGAAGCGCCACCCGCTGGGCCGGACCTATTTCGTGCGCTTCCCCGGCACGCTGGAAGAGCTGTATACCGTCACCCTTGCGCAGGCCATGGCGCTGGAAGCAGATGGCGGCAAAGAGGAGCTGATCCGGCAGGTGCAGGAGCAGCTGAGCCGACGCCTGTCCGAGCTGGACCTGCTCATCCTCGACAACTTTGACAATGACAATCTGTCCTGGGCAGGACTGACCGGCGGCAGCGGCGATGGCACGGAGCAAAAGCTTTATCAGCAGCTATGCAGCCTGCCCTGCCGTGTCCTGCTGACCACCCGCAAGGACCTGAGCGCCATGACGGGCGGATGCTTCTGCGAGGTCGGGCCCCTAGAACAGGATGTGCTGCTGGACATCCTGCGGGAGGGTGCAAAGCAGGCCGGGAACGTCCCATCGAAGGAGACCCTGAAAAAGATCCTGGAACTGGTAAATCACCATACCATGACGGTCAGCATGGTGGCGGCTGTCATGCAGTTCAACCATGTCCCGGCAGAAAAGCTCGTCCGTGACCTGGGGGCAGGGCAGCAGACAAGGCGGAACAGCAGCCTGGAAATGGTCATCCCCAGCGAAAAGGACGGCATCAGCCGGGACGGCACGGTGATGCAGAACCTTATCACCCTGTTCGGTTTAGCCAACCTGACCGCGCCGATGCAGGCGCTGCTGCGCCGGGCGATATTCATCGGGGAGGGCGGCATCCCGCTGGAGCTTTTCCTCAACGCCTGCGGGCTGAGATGCGACAGCGCGGAGTTCCGTGGTCTGGTGGACCTGCATTACCTGAACTGCCAGAACAGCGGCGGAAACGATCTGATCGTGCTGCACACCCTCATCCGCGAGGTGTGCAGGCGGCAGGAGGCGGAGCCTGCGGGGGAAGACGAGTATCTGCCTTTTCTGGAGGGCCTGTGGGAGTTCTGGCAGACCCCTGCCGACCGCCGCGGCACAGCCGATATCTATGCCGCCGTGCTGGAAAAGTTCGACCCGGGGCATCAGCTGGCGACCCCGCGGCGGATGCTCTGGGCATACCGCGCCGCAAGCCTGTATTTCCGTCTGGCAGACTTTGAAAATGCCCGGAAATGGAACGATACGATGATCGCTGCCGAGCTGGAAAAGCCCGGCCCGCACTGGGAGCTGCCGCGGCTGTATGAGAACCGGGCACTGATCTTCCGCGACCGGAAAGAGCCGCTGAGGGAACTGGAGGCATCCCGGGAGGCGCTGAAGGCTATGAAGGCTCTGGGCGCTCCGGAACAGGACCCGGAGATGACCGCCAGCCTCTACGAAACGCTGGGCCGGGCCTATGGCGACTGCGGAAAAGCCATGCTCCGGGAGGAAGGCCCCGCGGCGAAAGAAGAGATCGTCAGGCTGACCTGCAGTGCGGACGAGCTTGCCTTTGGCGTGGGGCAGGAGCGCTGGGCAGGCCGGACGGAAAAGAAGGACTACGACGAGCGGCAGCGAGTGTGCTACGAATACGCCGCAGAAACGCGGGAAAGACGCTTTACGTTCCACACCTCGGACACTTTCCGAACTTATATCAACCTGGCCTACTGTGCAGGCGTGCGGTGCGAAAATGAACCGGAGCTGCTGGAACGGGAAGCCGCGCGCCAGCTGCGCTACAGCCAGCGCGGGCTGGACATCAGCGAACAGTGCAGCACCGGTGCCTACAGCAATATCGGCACCGCCTATGCGGCTCTGGGGGACTACGAGGACGAGAGGAAAGCGTTCGAGACCCTGCTGGAGCGCCGCCGCCAGAACTCGAAAAAGGGCGACAGCCGCCTGTATGAGATGCAGGCCATGCTCTACCTGATCCAGGCATGCAAGCACCAGAGAGACTACGAAAAGGCCGCCGAGCTGTACAAGGAGGCGGAAGACATCGTGAACCAGCTGGGCATGCAAAAGTCGTTTGCCCAGAGCCTGAAAACAGCAGGCAGGGGGCTTCCGTGACAGGATGATATCCGGAGCACTGCCGCCTGGAGCGGCAGGAAGACCCAGCAATCTTATGAGAGAGCACTGGATTTTTCGTTTCGGTTTCTCTTGACAGGATGCAGCTTTTTCTATAAAATAATTCTGAAGAATACTATTACTAAAAAACAGAAAAGACTGCTTTATAGGGAGGGTGATTTTGGATAACCTCCGCGGGCATCTGGGATTTGTTGGAACATCTTGCAACAGATGAGGATGAACTGAAAGCCAGAATCCTGAACGAGTGGCGGTATCGGGACTTTTACATCCGGTATCAGGAGTATGTGGAGAGGTGGAGACCGTGAGAAAGCTGACATTTGAGGGCTTTTTGAAGCAGTATGTGGCGGAACTTTCTGATGTTCAGACTGCCAGTATTCACAAGCTGGCAGTCTGCTTACAGGAAAACCCACGGCTGAAAGAGCCGCTATACCTCTATGCACTGACATTCGACAAAGTAAATCTGCTGCTCCGCTATACGGAGAGCAACGATTGCTTTGCAGAATATGAGCGGATTTCCAACAGTTACCCGTTGGAGCAGATGCTCATGCTTCTGGAAAACCAGTCGGCAGAACTGCCGGAGGGCTATCTGAAGGTTTGGCGCAGCTATTGCTCCGTCCGGGATGCTGTTCTTACCGACAATGACACAAAAGAACTGATTCATCGCAGGGTGGTGGAGATTCAGCAGAAGAAGCATCTGACGAATTATCGCATTTATACAGACCTGAAGCTGAATCCCGGCAACATGAACGCATGGCTCAAACACAACGATTCCAGCAAAATGAGCCTTGACT
>OGJI01000843.1_pt1 | contig 38107 bp, 32 predicted proteins | sample 1572031 | NCBI WGS metagenome assembly OGJI01 (sample SAMEA2582119, study PRJEB24529) | metagenome | biome: Human gut stool | place: China | collected 2011
TCATCAGAAGATGTTTTGTAAAATGCAGCTAGTTATTTATTATTCAATCTACTAGGGTGTTACATTTTTGCATTGCACTTTGTTACACTTTGGGGTTGCAAAATACAAACAGGAGTTGGCAGAACGAATTTACAAGTACTTTGACGAGGTCAATCGTGAACCAGTAGTTTATCACTGGAAGTATAAAATGGATGAAATCAGTATGGATGAAGCTGCATCGGTTTAATATGGCGATTATTTAATATTCTATGTACTAGAGAATCTGTATCCCAACAAAGATTCATTATCATTTTAAGTAATTTCCATTATACGGTTTATTCATCATGTTAGAAACCATCTCGCAAATCACATCTCCATCTAAATAAACATTGTCAATAATAGATAAATAGTACTCAATATTATCTTTATCTAACTTATTTGCACGTTTACTAAGCCCCATACATGCAATAAATATTCCTTCATTTGAGCAATCATAAATATCTTTTTTATTTTTAGCATTATATTGCATATCAAAGGCATTAAGGAATTTACTAAATGTTGCATCTCCTAAAAAAGTATTTACTTTATGAAAATAAATATATAAAAAATATTGCTTAATATATTCCCTATTTGCCACTTTATCTTCCTCAAACATTCTTTTTATACCGTCAAAAAATATTCTTGAATATAAAAACTCAAAAATTTTTCTACGATACTTGTAATTATAGCCTCTCTTAATTCCAAGAGATCTAATTAACTGCATTGGAAGCGTCGAATATCCTCTGTCTTCACTAAAAGCATTCCTTACAAATTTTTTTCCTGCAATATAAGTATATTTCATTTTTTCACTTATCTTATTGTTTTCTATCTTTCTTCTGAGAACACACCTAAGAGCATTAATAGATAAAAAAGTATACCCTTTTCTTTCATAATATGTTCTATCCTCAATTGAGACCAATATATTACATGCATCCTGAAGTTTTTGGTCGAAGTTCACTTTATTAATTGGGAATTCAGCAAACACCCTATACATTTCATTAAATGAATTAATCACAAACTTTTGTTGTAAAGTACGAGCTATTGCAATAATAATTACCAACATTGATAAAATGAAATAAAATTGTTCACTCCCGCAAAATATATTTTTAAACGACTTATGGCATAATACTATTGCAATTATCACATAAAAAACAGCATACTGAAAAAAAGATAAGTATAAGCAATCTAGTATTTTATAAATCGGATTAACAATTATTTTAAATTTTGTCTCATCCTTTGTAAGAATTTCCAAAAAGCAAAACATTGTTAAAAATAGTAATATTATTGCCAATTTTATTCCTACTATACCGGTAACCACCAAAGAATAAACGGTGATGTATATTATTGCAATTCTTTGATACTCTTTTAAGTCTGAATAATTGTAAATTGCAACCATCGCAAAAAAGAATACAAAAACAATATTTCCATCAAATAGTGCTTCCATAAACACCTCTCACTCTCCGTATTTCAAATAACATCATTTTGTCGTTAAAAAAATAATTGTACGAAATAATCTTACGCCACTTCTTGTTGATTGTCAAGTAAAATTGGTTCTTCCTCACAACTTCGTATAAACCCACTTTAAGGCTCATACATAAGCTTGGCTGACAATAGCTTTTTACCGCACCTTCCATACATTGTTCGCTTAACCATTTTTACTTTACTATTAGTCCCTTCAACAAATCCATTACTAAGTTCACTTGCAACTGCATTTTCGACAGCATCGAGATCTTTTTCCAAACCGTTTGCGAAAGATGCCAGTTCCTTTATTACTGAGTGCTTATATTTTTCTATAAACAGATAGAGCTTTGGCATATTTTTTCGATTGAACACCTCACGGAATTCACGAATACATTGTTTCAATTCCGAGAGTACATTGTATTTATTCCAAAGGAATTCGTGATGTTCTGATGTTAGTTCCCCATTCATCCAAAGGTAATTGAAAATTCCTTTGCGTGTGATGTGTTCAGCTTTCACCTTTGCAGCAGGAATACTTCCATTGGGTGACGATATATATTTGGTTACGTTCAATTGATACTGATTTACAACTGAAATCACATATGATCGTATGTTTCCCACGCCGGCAGTGGCTCCCAGATTTTTAACCTGCCTTGCAACTTCTGATTGCGTTGTTCCTTCCGAGATACTTCTGATTATAAAATCTTTGTATTGGTCGAGTGAACTCCTTTTATTTGAACGACATAGGATTTCAGGATCACCTTGAATATACTTATTTACAGTAGCTTTGTTTAGCATAAATTTTCTGCAGATTTCAGATTTGTTTTTACATACCTTAGCCATATCTTGAATTTCGTGGATACGTTGTAAACGTTTCTTCTCTGCATCAGTGAGGTTATCCACAATGGGTACGATTTTTTTTACACGATTCCGCGTCTGTCTTTTTTGTATCTGTTGAAGCAGCAGTTTCAGTTTCATCAATGATTGCTGTAGTTGCCGGAATCTCTCTGCTTAATATTTTATTTACAGCATCCATTAGATTCTGGTGAAGATGAAAACGGTCAGCAATCTGCATGCAGTCAGGCAATATCTCTTCAACCGCTTTTGCATAGGCACTTGCACGATCACGGGTGACTGTTTTTACTTGTTTATTTTTCTTTAGCCATTCTTTCAAAGAAGAGCCATCTCGTCCGTCTAATATTGCTACAGGCTTATGCGTTTCCTCATCTACAATAATTGTACCGTAAGTATGGCGTTTCTTAAAAGCAAAATCATCAATACCAATGACTGACCCACACTCGGGACTTTCCTGTCGATCATAACGCTTAATTAATGTGCGAATAACAGTATCTCCACTAATTTTAACGTTCATGGAGTTAAGAATTCTTGCACTGCTTTCACAACTTGTTTCAAGAGCCAGTGTACAGACAAGATCAACTAAGCGATTAGTCATGTAGCAGTAATCATTCAAAAAATCACTGTATGGTTCAGTAAAACTTACAGAGCCACAATCAACGTTGCTACATTGAAATTCATATAAGATGATGTCCAGCATGACACGTTTTCCAAGAATAGGAAGATCCTGAACTTTTTTATGATGAGTAGCATAAAATTTATTCGATGTTGTACCACAGGAAGGACATTTGCATTCTAATGTTTTAGATTTCATATGAATGGTTATTGATGTTTCTTCCTGATCTATGGATGTAATTATTAAATTCTCTGGATAAAAGTTTTGCAAGCTAACAGCAGTGGTATCAATTTGTAGCATGGAACGACTCTCCTTAACATGAACATTTATCCCTAGTATAACATAAGTTTGGCACTATTCATAGAATATCAAATACGAAAATATGAGGAAGAACCGTTTTATTTTTGCAACAAACACCTATGCTTCATCATCATTCCAGAAATAATAAAGAATAATGAAAGATGTATCGAACTAATCTATTTATCACAAACATTTCTTTCTGTGGTTACTTTCTTCAAATATTTCATTCCCTTACTTCTCATCCATTCTAACACTGCACATAAAAAAAACACCATTAACGTTTTAATAACAGAATACAAAATAAAATTCCAAACAGTATCATAAGTAATGGTATAATTTTTCCAAATAAAATTTCTAAAAAAAACATTATCATGTATGAGATAAATTCCGAATGTTGTAGCCGAAATAGTATTTATCCACAATTTATCTCTTATTCTTAAATTCTTAAATAGAAAAAAGATTGAGACTGAAGATATTGCCATAAAAACACTTTGAGACTTTGCAAAATATATAATATTATCTAATAGCTTTTCATTGTCTTTTCCTATACTTCCAATCAAAACAATAGACACAAATATAATTCCTATATTCAATATAAATATAATAAGTGACCAAACCTTATATATACTTATTTTTTCATTATGATATTTTCTAATATATGCTCCAACTAAATATAAGAAAAATCCCCAACTAAAATTGCTAAAAGTTGATTGTGTATTAAAAAACGTAGGAATAATACTCCATGCGCAAAACAGTATTATGATTAAATTGAGCATCTCTTTTTTTCCTAAACAAGAGGTAAATTTATTTATATAAGGAAATAAAAGATATAGTACAAAGTAGGTAGTTGCAAACCAATACATATCAAACGATATTGGAAATAAAGACTTTATAAAATCTTTAACTGAAAATGGAATTAAATTTGCAACAACCATAAAGCAAAAAATAGCAATTGACCAAAAAAATATCTCTCCCCATAATTTGAACAATTTATTTATGTTTCTTTCCTTTTCACACAAAAAATATCCACTAATCAAAAAGAAACAATTGACACCTAATTTTCCACCTACAGAAAACATATAGTGCAATAAATATCCTGTAGAACCCGGTTCAAACAAATTTTCGCTATACACAGAAAAATGATGTAAAACTATCAGAAACATACTGAGTATTCTTAATAATTCAAAATTAGATTCTCTTATCTTATTATCTGTTTTCATATTCCGCATTATTTAAATCTCCGATAATTTCTAATATCTGTTTTAAAGATTTCTTCTGAACTCCACTAAGTTTACTTTTGAGCCTACGTTCTTCTTCTTCTTTTTTAGCCAATAATTTTGCAACAATATCACATACTTCTCTTGACACAATGTGTTTCTCCCACATAGTTTCATCAGCACATTCAAGAATATAATCCTGTAAACCAAAACACTTACCAATTACTCCCTTATATTTTACACTGTAGGATAAACATATAGGAACCACTCCCATGTTTATAGATGAAACTGCTCCATGCATTCTTCCTGTAATTGTAAACAATCCTTTTCCCAATAATATTCTTGCTTCATAGGGAAGTACTAATTCATCTATCATACACACGTTATCCTTTATTTCTAACGATAAATTATGATATACTTTCTGCATAACCCCCCTGTCGTTAGAATCTTCTGTATGAATAACATGTGCTAACATTAAAATATTTACATGATATTTATTTATAAGATTTTCTATAATTCTAACATATTCGTCTATATACTTTTCTATATCATGTGTATACTGCGTATATGCTCCTGATACAATAATTGTTATATACTCTTCTGGCAAGGAGTATTTTTTAATTAAACTCTTTTCAATCTCTTTATTACTCTGAAAGGGGATATCTAAGAATGCTAAATCTGCACACTCTTCTAATTTTCTAAATGCCATATTCGAAGCACAATATTCGTAGCAATCGTTATCTCTTGTATAACACACTGTATTTTTTAAAGCATTTCTTACTATTTTTACTCCTCTACGAGAAAATGGACCTATAGTCTGGCCTACAAGATACATTCTTTTTCTTTTCGAAATAAACTTGAAACGTATCATATCTGCATATAACCTTGCCTTATGATAATATCCCGAAATACAATCTCCACCTAAAACAATATGAACGTCATAATCTCTTATATTATGTAAAATTTCAAAAGGTAATACTATTAACTTAAATATTTTTGCACCCCTCCCATATCTTGCTCGTACCTTTAAGAATTTTTCGTCCATTGTAATATTATAATTTGTTTCTAAACTATCGGTCAGTCTTTCCAACTCCTTTTCATTTTCTACATCAGTCACAATTTCTAATTCTTCTTTACCGCCAAAGTTTCGTGCAAAATTATCAATAAAGGTAATTGCCATCATGAGATTGCCATAGTTATTAGGTTGTATATAATGTAACTTTATTTTCATCTTTCATTCTCCTGGTATTTGCAAATTTTCTGTATCTTTTTTATTATTTTCTGAGCATAATACTGCAACTTATTATATCTTTTAATGTCCTTGTCAGAATAATCATTAATTATAGAAGCAATATCCTGAGCGGCTTTATAATAAACTTGCTTCGAAAAGTGATTAATACAGTCTCCAAAATCTTTTTGACTCTCTACATATTTTGTAAAATTAATTATTTTAACATTCTCTAAATTATAAAATTCATTTTCAACCTCTCGGTTTACCTCTTTATGTCTTTTAGCATGATTTCTAAAACTTAGTCTGTTGTCCTTTTCACATTCTACTTCACATCCAAGCAATAAAACAAGCAAGGTGTCTTGATTCATATTAGACCTTATATATCTAATATTATTAACGATATCTTCACTTTGTAAAAAGCCTTGAAATTCATAATTGTCAGAAAATTTTTCTAATATTTCTTTTGTAAAGTGAAAATTATGATTTGAATACTCTCCAGAAATAAACTTATTCCAATTAGTTTTTTCAGTAAGAGAATAGTTCCCACTGCTAAATGAAATTTTATAACCTTTTTGCTTATGTACATACACACCCTGATGTTCATCTGGCAACAAGCTATAAAACACGATTCTATATTTTTTATTAAATATATCTGTCTTAAAATCTCCTTCATCCAAAAAAGGAGCATCTTCTAAAATTTCTTTAATTTGATCATTGTCTAACTCTAAAGACTCAATAATGTGAGATGAATGATTAAATCCCGTAATGCTTACTCCTTGTTTATTAATAAAATTGAATTCCGAGTGAATTCGACCATTATTTTTAAGATATGGCAGAATCACCTCCAAATCACAAGGACCTTTAAACAAAATATCGCACATATCCTCTTTTTTATTTCTTTTCTCTTTTTGATTTCTATTTTCTATTTCCTGTATCCAGTCAACCTTCTTTTCACTTACTACATTATTTGCAACAGTGCCAACAACATCAAGTTGCGGAAATTTTAATTTTTCATAAACATATTGTTCTATTCCCATTCCTAAAGTTCTGCACGAAAAAAGGAAATGCAGCAATTTATTACTATCCTTATCTAAACAGAAAAAACCGACTAATCCATAGTCTCCATACCTATCTCTTACAGATACGCTGCCGCACAAATATCTATCATCATCAATTAAACTTCTAAGTTCATCTTCATTCATTCTCAATTTTGTAAAATTCAACTGATTAGAACGTTGTACTAATTCGCTTATTCTCTTAATATCAACTATACAATTGTAATCAAAAACAGCTCTAATATCTGACTGATGTAAAAATTCCTCATTAGAGGACATACCTTTTCTTATCTTAACTTTTTTCTCCAAAACCTTATATTGATTAAGTCTTTTTGCCCCACTCTCCGTATCTTCTAACTCTTTTATTCCTTGATACAAATCCTCAATATTATCAGTTAACAATACATTTAATTCAGTCAAATAATACTTTGCCTCATTTAAGTTATTTATATTATCATCAATAAATAAAACATTAACGGCTCTAAGCCCCATATCTTGAATAATTGTCTTTATTCGCTGTCCCTTGGGAGTCCAATCTATTGAAGGAAATACAAATATATCCCATATCTTATCTTTATTTTTTAATATATTTTTTACTTCCTCATAATCATTTTTAGAACAAATTGAGTTCATAATCCCCTTGTTAATAAGTAACTTCACAGCATCTATATTTTTCTGATTGGACTCAATTTCTCCCTCACTTAATGTTCCTTTCCAAAATGTGTCATCCAGATCCCATATTACTAACTTTATGTTTTTCAGATTCATTCTAATTCCTCTCTTTTTTTATTATTTTATCTAGATAATCTTTACATTTGCTTATGTCTGATCTATATATAAATAAAAACAAAATATAAAAAAGCAAATATAAGACTGCGCCTGCTAATTCATTGACAAAATATAAAAAAACAACAAATATTCCATTTAATATCAAATCCCAATACTTTTTTCCCGAATCAGTTTGTATATATTTCCGGATTACCAATTCCGCTATCAAATCCTTTATCATAACACTGACAGATAACCCCGCTACAATCATCCATAAACAGTCCAAAGCCAGAGATATTGTTATAAATACTCCAGTTATAAACAGTGCAACAATATTCGTATATAAAACATATTTTTCCTTCCTTATCACCTGTAACACTATCTTATCCACCATTGAGAACTCACATTCATAGAAGCACATCGGAAGAAGAAGAATCATATATTTCAATGCATCAGAATAATTCGGAAGCCACATAACTATCAATTGTTTCAATGGATAGTAAAAAATTAACATTGTGAACATTACCCACGTAATAACATTTTTTATTGCAATGTAAATCTCGCCATATTTTTCTTTATTTGTCATTCTCAGCATTGGATAAAGTATCTGACCCACTATATTAACAAATACCATTACCATACTGGAAATACTAAACGTAAGTGAAATCTTTGCATATACTTCTATATTCCAGTACAATTCCACTACCTGTCTTACAATTCCTGTAATAAGCAATGCAGTAATGCTTGCAAACATTATTTTACTTCCCGATACAATATACTCTTTAAGTTTTCCAACCAAATTTTTGAACTTTAATCCTTGCCCATGTATAAGTTCCTTAACTTTGGATAAAGCATATACCATCGAAATCATTTTAGAAAAAATGTCCAACACAATAAGCGTTTGAAATTCCCTGACTCCTAAGAATAACGCAAAAACTGTTACAATAAAAAATATATATCTGTCAAATTTAATAAATTTCGCGTAATCTCTCATTTGATTTGTAATCTGAAATATATTTATCGCATATTCTTTTGCGTTATGTACCACCATACAAACTGCAAATCCACAAATTACAAATTTTTTATTTTCATCTAGGACTAATTGAAATGCAAAAGCAAATATAATTAATGCAAAAATTACTTCTAACAAATTTAGTGCTCGAAAAAGAGAACGAAATTCATCTCTTGGAAGTTTACCATATTCAACCCCTCCATATTCCAGATAAATACCGTTAACTATACCTAAATGAAAAAAGCCAACAAAACTTATGTAAAGTGTATATAACTGCCAATATCCATATTGACGCACTGAAAACAATTTGGGAATCAACAGTGTTAACAATAATGATATCATCAACGAAATTCCGTTAGCAATTGATGCGTACATAATATTTTTTAAAGCAGTCTTAAATTTATTATTCATTCCTCTCTCCAAAAGGCTATGCATACCTAATCTTTTTTAACTTTTTGATTACTTTTTCATATAATAAAAAAAATATCCTATAATTTCCTCTTAGGTATAATAACTTTAAATTCCATGAGTTATTGCCTTTTTCTCTTATGATTCGATAATATCTTTTTGTGTCCTTTTTTTCAAAGAAACGGCTGGCAACCTTTAAACAACTCTGATTATATATGTCTTCAATAAATTGTAAATACTTTTCATAATCTTCTTCTGGCATATCAATAATTTTCAGCACACTCTCTTTTATTTTTCTTACTTCTTTTACTTTTTCTAATTCATCATTATATTTTCCTTTTTGATGAGATACACTTTCTTCTCTTACAATATAACGACATAAAGTTTCCTCTAAAAATGCTCTTTTATATTGATAGTATAATGGTAGCAGCATTTGAAAATTTGGACCCAGACGTGAATCATATATTTCTCGATTTTTATATATTTGAAAAAATTCTTTTGCTCGCACCATATGACAAATAGCAACAGTAATGCTACTTTCCCTTAATAACAATTCAAATTGATTTTCATTTTCATTATCAGTAACCCCTTCCGATAATTTTCCTAATACTTTGTTATTGTCTTCTCCACTACACACCAGTGCATCGTTTGTAACACATACATATTCTGGATGGTTTTCCAAAAATTCTACTCTTTTTTCGATTGATTCCTTCTCATAAATATCATCATACTCTGCCCAACACAAATACTTTCCATTTACATATTTTAACCCACAATTTAAAGCAGATGATACTCCTCCATTTTCCTTCCGTACATATTTAAAATCTATTCCTCGTTTTTTAAACCTTTCCTTGTAAGATAATACAATTTTATCCGTTCCATCTGTGGATCCGTCATCCACATATATATATTCTATATTTTCATATGTCTGTTCAATAATTGAATCAAATAACTTAAAAACAAAATTTTTTCCATTCCATCCAGCTGTAATAATACTTACTAATGGCATATTTTGTTTATTTTCCATGTTTTTCTTCCTTTCTAAGTGAAGTCATTAATAATATTAGAAATGTCCAGGTTGACGCAATATAAAGATAACCAAATCCTGCTATAAATGCAACTAATAGTATTGATGCATATTTGCCTTCATTATTTTTTATTGCATTTATTATAGACTTACAATAAACAACGCAGTATATAACAAATGTGACAATCCCATTTCCAATTATAATAGTCACTATATCCGTATCTGGATTCCAAAAATCCAACCACTCATATATACCTGTTATATTTGAAAAAGTATATCCTGTCGCATATGTACCTGTTCCAAATAAAATTTGTACGATACTTAGCTTTTTCCACATACTTGGTACTTCAGTATAAAATCTAAGATGCATATTAGCACTGGAATCGTTTCCTAAAATTCCTTTCTGAAATTTTTCAATTGTAACAGTTAATCCATCAAAAAACTTAACGACAACATTAAATTCTACCATCACTATAATTAATAAGAGAAATATTCCTACTAATATTAATATAAGCGTTTCCTTTTTAATCTTTAAATTTCTATTATACCTAGCCTCTCTATGTAAATATCTATAAATTACTATAATCAAAATGCTGATAGCAAATGCAACTATAGCCGTCCTAGAAGTAGACACCAGCAATACTAGTATATACATCCATTTTCTCCAGGATTTCTTTTCCAAAAAAAAGCCAATTACCATTAACAGTCCAAAAAAAGCATGATTACCTGTAAAACCTGCTATTCTAAACTCATTTTGATAAATGTTCAGCATTTCATTCTCGGTTTCTAACAAAAGAAAGTTTAAATCTATATGAAAAAACTGATATAAAATCAACTGACACAACCCAAGAATCATCTGACAGAAAATTGAAAGTTTTAATCCATCAAAGAATCTCCATTTACATAGTTCGGAAAATTCATCTCTTTTCATCAAAAAAAATAGTAAAAAAAGTAAGATTATCTTAAATACCCGTTTTATACTATATGACAAATACAAATCATTTAAATAATCTATATTTATCATTGTACTAACAACGAATAAAATCATTAAAATATAAATATATATCCATTGTCTGCTTAATGTGATTTTAAATCTATTCTTCACAGACATCATACAAATTAAAGCTATAATAATGAAATTAGCCAATGCTAAATCTATTCCACCTATTTTTATTGTTATAACATTGAATGTACAAACAAAACCTAATACATAAAAAAATTTTTCTATTAATGTAGACAAATTAACGTCCAACTTTATTGCTTTATTGTTCATTACTTATCATATGATTTTTTCATATTTCCCTTTCTATTCAATTTCTTTTATAATATCATCAAATTCTTTTTGCCTACTAAACAAACTAAAATTTTCGTTCAAAAACTGCTTTGCATTATTCCTTAATAGTTCATTACACTTATCATCTGTTAATAATTTTACTACTGACTCTTCGAAAGTTTCTGCTGAATCAGCAATACATAACTCATTGCTTGTTGCACCAATAGTTTCACACGACATTGATGTAGCTACTACTGCTACATTATTATTAAATGCCTCTAATATTTTAATTCTTATTCCACCTCCCTCAAATAGTGGAACAATAAAAACTCTGTAGTCTTTATATATATCTGAAATATCCTTTACATACCCTATATAATTAACATTTTTATAATTTGGAAATGGATTCTCTTCTGCTGCACTTCCTATGATGTCTACACAACATTCAGGACATCTCTTTAATATCCTTTCCCAAACATTTTCTATAAACCACTTCATTCCATCTAAATTCGGTTTCCATGATAAATTACCAATATATAATATTCTTTTTTCTCTGCTAAGCTCATGTTTACAATCATGTACTTCAAACGTCGGAAGCATAGAATATACATGTTGATTAAATGAGCTAAAAAACTTGGCATCACTATGACATACAGTAAAAATAATATCACTTTTTTTCACTGCATCAATTTCTAAACCTTTTGTTATTTTTGCCTCTCTCTCAAGAACCCATCTTATTAACCCCTTATTTTTTAAAGCCTCCTGTCTAAAAATATCGAATTCCAAATTATGATCTTTAAATATAAACAGCTTATACTTATCTGCGTATTTTTTCTTAATATATTTTCCGTATATCATCATATTAAAATAATCAACAAACACACAGTCAAAGGACATATTTTTCAATGTACTGTCAATCAATCTATACATTTTTTTATTCTCATATTTTTCTAAAATATATGGATTTCCTCTAAGAAAATCCTTTAACATAACTTTTCCTAAACTCCATAATTTTTTTCTAATATGAATATTATGAAATACTGGGGTCTCAAATTTAACATTAGGCAAAATTTCACGAAAATACTCAATTCCTTCAGTATTATCCATATTCTCAGAGAACGAAAGTACAAAAACCTCATGATGACCATTCAATGTTGACAATCCATTAAATGCACCTATTTTTCCTCCATTATCCATTGGGAAAGGGAATTGTGATGTCAAAAATAATATCTTCATTCTTTATACCTCTATTCTTTAGTTTATTTTCATATGAATCCGTGAAGCTTAGGAGCTTATGCAGAATATTTTCGCATTAATTTCAAAATTTTTAAATCATCTACAAAGTATCTTTTAAACATTCTCTTCGGTTCCTTTAGAAATCGATAAAACCATTCCAACCCATGTTCACTCATCCATTTAGGCGCTCTTTTAACATTTCCTGCCAGAAAATCCACCGTTGCACCTGCACATACCGATACCTTTGCATCATATTTATCTATATTTCGATAAATAAACTTCTCCTGTTTTGGACACCCAAAACACGCAATTAATAAATCTGGAGTTTTTTCAGATATCATTTGATTTATTTTGTCCAACTCAGCTTGGTCTTTCTCAAATCCAAATGGTGGTGCATACGTTCCAACAATCCGAATTGCAGGATACTGTTCCTCCAAGTTTTTCTTTGCCTGTTCTGCTATTCCATCAGCTCCGCCTAAAATATAAATACTATATCTCTTTTCCGCAGCCCTTTTGCATAATAATGGAACTAAATCAGAACCAGATATTTTTTCTTTGATAGGCCTTTTATAATATTTTGAAATCCATATTAATGGTTTTCCATCTGCCAGTACCATATCCGCCTTATTTGTTGCCTCTTGTAGTTCCTTGTCATTTTCTATCTTCACAACAACATCCACATTAATTGCAACAATATATCTTTTCTTATCCTCTTTTATGTACTTCTCTATCTCTGCAATTGTCTCATCCATAGTTACATTGCTGACATAGGTATTTAAGAATTTCATTTTTTCCATACTTATATTTTCTCTAACCAAAAAATTTTTCTTCCAACATCAAACACCAGCAATGATATACCGGCAAATGCAGTTCCTGAATCATATATGTTTCTATCTCTGCCACTTTTACACACACATCTGCGTATTCTGACAGCTTACTTTCCTTTTGTCCTGTCAGTCCGATTACCTTCATTCCCTTTGCTCTGGCAACTGTAGCTGCATACAATACATTTTTACTATTTCCAGATGTAGAGATTCCCAAAAATACATCCCCTGTCTTTCCATACCCATTTACCTGTTGTGCGAAACATAACAGTGGTTCACAGTCATTTGAATACGCAGTGGATAAAGCGATATGTCCATCTAATGCGATTGCTGGCAATGCCCTCTGCAGATTATCTGACAATATTGTTCCAAGTTCCGGATTTGCCTCAACTAATTTCTCTGCGAATTCATCTGATGACTTTCGATCCATTTTAAATCCTTTCATCAGTTCGCCTACGATATGTTCAGCATCAGCAGCTGAACCACCATTTCCTGCCACCAATAACTTTCCGCCATTTTCATAACATTCTTCCATCACAAGATAGGCATTGATAATATCCTGCTCCGCAGATGCCAATACCGAATATCTTTCGACCAGCAAATCAATATGCTTTCTCAATCTGTCTTCTAATGTTCTCATAGTACTTCTCTTTCTTATCTATAATTGTTTCACAAATTCAAGTAATGACCCAACAGTAAACTTTTGACCATAATCTTCTGTACCAATCAGGACAGTATTGCAGCCAGCATTAATTCCTGCCTTTATGTCATTTTCTCCATCACCAATCATCCAGGACTGTGTAAGATCAATGTTATAATCCTTTGCTGCCTTCATTAACATTCCCGGTTTCGGTTTGCGACAGTTACATTCAAATTTCAACTCCGGTATCTCGCCTTCAAACCCTTTATCAGGATGATGCGGACAATAATAGATTGCATCTACATATGCTCCATCCTTCCCTAAAAGTGTTTCCATCTTATGGTGTATTTCATCTAACTCTGCATAAGTCACATCACCTCTTGCGATTACCGGCTGATTCGTTACAACAATCGCCAAATACCCAGAATTATTAATCTTTTTAATTGCTTCCGATACCCCAGGCAACAGTTCAAACTGTTCTATATCCCTTAAAAATCCAATATATTTGTTGATTGTTCCATCGCGATCTAAAAAGATTGCCTTCTGTCTATTCTTAAGATTTTTGGCCTCTATCTTTCCATCTCTATAATCTCTACATACAGCTTCATAACGATCCGGTGTTCCCATATCCTTTACATATTCCGGACTATCATATGCAAACATTTTTCCAGTTCCTGCTAATGGCTTTAAAATCTGTCTATCCAAGTCAATCTTTGGTGTTATTTCAATATTTTCCAATACTTTCGGTGACATCACATGTAAACCTGCATTCACACGATTACGATAATACTTTGGTCTGTCATCTTCCTTGTTCAGCCACTTTTTCACACATTTATTTTCATCTGCAATAATCAATCCACTATCATATGGATGGCTATTCGGATGTGTAAACAAAGTAACTAATCCACCCTGTTTTTTATGAAACTCTACAAAGCGGTTAAAATCCACGTTAAAAAGTGCATCCGCATTTAACAGCAGAAAATCTTCTGTCAGTTTATCTTTTATCTTAAAAAGAGCTCCTGCATTTCCTAGTGGCTCTTTCTCAAAATAATATTCTATATTTACATCAAAGGAACTTCCATCACCAAAATAATCCATAATGATATTTCCAAGATGGCTTACAGTAATAATCAAATCTTTGAATCCCTGATCTCTCAAACATTCTATCTCATGCTCAAGAACTGGCTTTCCGCCAATCTTTATCATTGGTTTGGGTATATCGCTTGCTATTGAGGATATTCTAGTTCCTTTTCCTCCTGCCATAATAACTGTTTTCATATATTTCTCCCATCTACCACTTTATACTAACGGTTCGTATGCCTCCGGAGTATAATGAATGACTCTTGTTCCTCCATTTTCAAACTCAAATGGTATATGTAACAAACCATCCATTGCTTTAATGACTGATTTGTGTTTCTCTGGCTCTACATAGAACACAAGAAATCCACCACCACCTGCACCTAATAGCTTCCCACCTAATGCTCCTGCCGCGATTCCTTTGTTATATAATTCATCAATACTATCTGTAGATACTGCTGCACCAGTCTGTCTCTTCAACTTCCAAGTGTGGTCCAAAAGATAACCAAATTCTTTCATATCTACTGCGTCATCAGTAAGCACTCTCTCTGCATCATCGACCAGACTAAGCATCTCTTTTAACTGTGCAGTCTTATCCTCTTTACCCAGTGCATTCGCTTTCTGTACATCAGAGGAAAAACGAGTAAATCCAGTAAAGAACATCAGCAAGTTCTGATTCAGATATTTCTTTCGTTGCGGAGATATAATGATAGGTAATACTTCATATCCATTTCCACTGAAATTAATTCGATTAAATCCACCGAAGGAAGCTGCTACCTGATCCTGCCATCCCCCAGCTTCCCGACACAATTCTCTCTCTAAGAAAATTGCCTGATCTGCAAGAGTTTTCTTATCTGCATATTTTCCTTTTAATGCGTAGAAAGAATTCAACATACCAACAGCAAAAGAACTGCTAGTTCCTAATCCACTTCTTGCCGGAAGATCTGCTTCATATGTAAGTCTTAATTCATGCATATCTAACATTTTCATTGCGTTACGAATCGCTGGATGCTCAATATCTTCAACCGAATTCACCCTCTCCGTTCTTGAATAAGATAATTCTGTTGAATAATCAAAGAAACGCGGCAAATGTCTTACATTAACATAACAATATTTATCAAATGTAGTAGAAAGCACTGAGCCGCCATATTCATTAAAGAATTCCGGCATATCTGTTCCTCCACCAAAAAAACTCATTCTAAAAGGGGTTTTTGTTATAATCATATATATCTCCTTAATCTTTTCCAAGCAAATCCGTCGTATAAATCTTATCCTGTACACCACTAGTCTTGATGCCATCCAATTTCCGTATAACAAAAAGACATAGCTTCGCCATTACCGCAAATAGTATCACTTAAATCGCTTGTACTATTCCCGGCCTCCAGCCAGCTCGTCTAAACTAATCTTCCTGTATACTGCCCGCCTAAAACGGAAGCATCCACAACTCATTCTCGGCTCGATTTTTCGTAAAAGAAAAAGACTACGCAATAGTCTAATCTAAAAACTCGCCGTATAATTGCACTTATACGGCTTTTGAAATCGACAGTATTTTTAATACACGCACATTATACTGATGTTTTATGGATATGTCAAGTAAAAAAAGTAACATTTTCTCCCCTGTATAGTAAATATTTTTTCTGGATATTCCTAGAAAATAGGATATTTAACGATTTGGAAAATCCTTATAATATGATTAAATAAAGATGTTTACCCATATTTTACCATTCGTGGTCAGAATAAGGGGGCAGATTATCATACAAGAAAGGACGAATACGATGTCACGCAAAGGAGAAAATATCAGAAGAAGAAAAGACGGCAGGTGGGAGGCAAGGTGTTTAGTTACGAAAGTTTCTACGGGAAAGAAAAAGTATATTTATCTGTATGCCAAAAGTTATGCGGAGGTTCGTGAAAAAAATACCGCAGATTAGCTGAGTGGCAGTCAGAAAATTATCCGGGGCAGGCAGACTGTGAGAACCGGAATTATCGAATGGAATATCTTATGGATAAATGGAACGAGAGAACAAAGTCAAGGGTGAAGCTCAGTACCTATACCAGTTATCTGTGTATTGCAGAGAATTATATACTGCCTGAGTTCGGGGGATATTATACCTCTGAGTTGACAAACCTGTGTATTGCAGATTTTTTACAGAAAGAGAAGCAAAACGGATATGCGTTTGGAACTATTCATCTGATAGCAGTCGTATTGCGTAGTATCCTCCATTTTGGCAGTGAAATGAAAGCACTCTTTTCAGAAGAACTGCATGTGAATTTTCAAAAATAAACAGCGCCAAAGAATCGAACAATGAAAGGGGCAGGTTACATAAGATTAAAAAATTATCTGTCTAAACCGAAGAACAGTACTGAGGCAGGCCTTCTTTTCTGTATGCTAAGCGGCATCCGGTTAGGAGAATTATCAGGGTTAATGTGGCAAGATATTGATTTAAACCGGGGGACAATACAAATAAAGAGAACTGTGAGCCGTATTAAAAGGCGGTATGTTGTAGTCTTTCTTATAAGTACTGACATTGCGGCTATATATGCCACCGAAAAAAGCATTGCAAACCTTATTCCAAAATTCCCTACTGATTCTGCAAAGAACATTCCTCCACCGGCTGTATAATAATATTCATGTATATGACTTTGAAAAGAATACGGATCTGCCAAAAATGGTATACAGTTAACCAATAACTCATATATGTATATCCATGATTACCTTTACCTCAACATTGCTATTTTTAAAAAAAAGAAGCCATTGCAATACATATTGCAACGACTTCTTTTTTAGTTTCCACTGCTGTTCAGCCAGTAAGACTGCGGCCTTGCTGCCGGTTCATGTTTTAACCTGTCTACATGATTCACAACATCCCACGGACAATAGATATCTGCATTTCCAAAATGATAGCCATCATACCATTCTTTTGTTTCCGAAAAATGTGACTCCAGATGATAGGTTTCCAACAATCTGCGTACTTCTTCCTCCGTAAAACCAAATTGCTCATCAAAACGGGTATCTGTAATGGAAAGCACCTTGAAATTATTTAATCCCGTAAATATACTTTCCCTGGAAACCCTCAGACATCCGGTCAGAACCGCGAATTGAAGAAAATCATTTGTCTTAAGTGTCTCTCCCAGGAAACCTCGGATCAGTGCTGCCATTTCCCTATAATAGCCATATTGAAAAGCCTTGTCTAATGGCACATCATACTCATCAATCAGAATGATCGTATTCTTTCCGTAGTGCTTGTACAAAAGCTCTGACAAGTGTTTCAATGAAAATTTGAGTTTCATTCCAAACTGGAAGTTATCTTACATATCTTTCATAATCAAAATAGTTCCTAAAATATATCCGCAATTCCATTCCTTAAATATTTCATTATCATAGTGAAAACAAGGGTGTTTAAATACAATACCAGCACTAATTCCATTGTCAAATGTCTTTAGGTAATCTTCATCATTAGAAGATAGAACTTTTATAGACTCTGGGAATTTTTTTCCAAAGACTTCTTCATCACTATAAAAATCCTTTTGATACTTAGGCAATGCTAATATTTTACCTCTAATCAAAAAATTAACTGTCATTTTGTATATTTTAGAAGCAGGTGTTTCTTCATCTTCTGGAATATCATAAATAGTTTTATCAATATCTATCTTAGTTAAATCAACTCCCAGAGAATTAAAAAATTGTTTTTGTTCTAATGATAGACTTTCTATAAACTCCATATTAGCTGTTTTATCAGTAGAATAATCAACTTCTTTATATAATTGTTTTGTTAAGTCAATATCAATATCTAATTGCCAAGGATTAAAGTCAAAAATCATACTAATGTCACCTCCACAACTTCTAATTTCACGTTACTTTCAATGCTATCTTTTTCTGACCTTATGTATCCCTTCAACAAGTGTAGCTCCACCTATCGCTGATAGAATGAGAAAAGAATCTGTTGACGATTTAGACAATATCATCCATACAAACGATATTATCAATAACAATATACCTAAAATTAAAACGATGTATTTTTTCATCTATTTCTCTCTCCATTCATCAAACCCTGATTTTACCATATAACAGAAAAATAGCAACTTTTTAATCCATATCCATGAGTTCCTGCTGCAGTCTGCTGTAATCGGTTCTTCCTTCTTTGATGAAGTTTATGGCAGATGACGGGTGGCTGTTGAAAATTCCTGTGAGCAGATATGGAATATCAAATCCCCAGTCATAGTCTTTCTTCATCTGAAGCATGTATTTTTCTATAAAATCCATGATAACGGACAGATTGTAACGCGGATTTTTTAAGAATGCAAGCAGCGATTCCATAAAGCAGTTTCCTGCACCTCTTCCCATACCGCATACCGTTGCATCCAGATAGCTGATTCCTGCTGTCAGTCCCTCGATTGTATTGGCAAATGCAAGATTCTGGTTGTTGTGTGCATGAATACCAATTTTCTTTCCGGTCTTTGCCGCAATATTAAGATAAATGTCTGCCAGTCTGCGGATCTGCTCCGGATAAAATGCCCCAAAACTGTCCACAAGATAAATCACATCAACACAGGAATTTGCAAGAAGTTCAAGACCATTTTCCAGATCTTTGTCATTTACCTTTGATACTGCCATGAGATTTGCAGAAGTTTCATATCCCTTATTCTTTGCATCCTCAATCATCTCGATTGCAGACGGAATCTGGTGGATATAGGTTGCGGTGCGGACAAGATCTATCACACTGTCTTTTCGGTCAATAATGTCTTTCTTATAATCTGTTCTTCCCACATCCGTCATTACTGCAATTTTCAAATCAGTTTCATTGTTTCCTACAATCTCACGGATCGCTTCTTCATCACAGAACTTCCATTTGCCAAAATCTTCTACTTTAAAAATATCTTTGGAAGCTTTATAGCCAAATTCCATATAATCGACACCCGCCTGGACGTTTGCCTGATACAGTGCCTTTACAAATTCATCTGTAAATCTGAAATTATTTACCAGTCCTCCGTCACGCAGAGTACAGTCTAATACTTTAATATCCGGTCTCCATGAAACTAATGTTCCTTTTGTTTTTTCTGCCATTTCTTATTCCTCACTTTTTCTATTTACTTTAATGGTTTAAAGCCTGTTATACTTTAAACCATTAAAGTTTATGTGTTATATTAAATCACACTTTATAGATTTTGTCAAGGTTACTTTGGTGGATAATATCTCCACAAATTTATAAATTCCTTTACTTCCATTTGTTCGTATTCATTATGACATTTATCCAGAAGCATCTCTGAATTTTTAAGCATCTCAAATGTATGGTATTCTCCAAATTTCTGATTCAACCCAAAAACTGCACTTATCAGCTTCTCATCAGCTGAAATGCCTGCCTGAAACAGCATTTTTCTAATCCCATCCTTCTCCCTTTTCTCGGCAGCACTGCTCTGGTAAATAACTACTGCACATTTGGTATTTTTATCCTTTTTGACAATTTTACTGATTTCATAATATTTTGTAAGATTCCGATAATGCAAGTCATAATTTTCATTTACCTTATAATCAACCATGAAAGAATTGCAATGATATTCCTGTGTTTTATTCTTATCAACTTTTATCATTCCTAATTGTAAAACCATATCTTTCTGCTGGTTAACTAAAAGATAATCTGTTTTTAATCCTGACTCAGGATTTGCGGTAACATCATATAGATATAATTGGGAATAAGTAGATAACATATCTTTAATTTTATGCAGATTATTGATTTTTCCAAGCACCATTGCAAGAATCGAGTCCTGTTTATTCTGACCATGGTAATATTTTCTTACAAGTTTTTCAAGAGATTCATACTTTACACGCTGTTTTTTTATCATGTATACTCCTCTGTCACCGGTAAACATATCCGCTCTGCCGATATACTGCAGTCCCATCAGATGTGGTATCATATTTTCCGAATTTGTTACATGAATAACCTTTTTTGATATATAAATATAATAATCGTTTCTACATAAAATCTGCTTTGTATTTAAAAAGACTTCCAATAGTTTCTGATTCGCCATCCGTCTATTCCTCCCCAGTATTTATACTTCTTTTTATTCATGCTTAATAAACAGTAGAAAAATGCCTGAGCAATTAAGCCCAGGCTGTAACTTTTCTCTTACTATCTTTTTATTTGGGAGCATGTCCTATGTTACTCCATAGGCAGAGAGCTTTTTTGTATTTCTATTGCCCGCAAAATCGGGACGGGTAGCTCCTCTCTATCGCCGCAAAAGCACTTAAGCTTTTCATTACCTATAATTTAACATGAATAAGAGTCTCTGTCAATTAATTTTTTCAAAAATCTTTCGTTCCTATACAGGTTTGGAAAGCATAAAAACACTTTATAGATTTTGTCCATGTTTACAAAAATTAAACTTTGTGCTATTGTATAAATATCAGTTGATACCATAGGAGGTGTCTTCATGGACATGAAGATCATTAAATGTGAAAAGAGAATATGCTCATGCTGTATGGAGGAACATGAAGTAAAAACAGTTCTTGTCATGGAGCATGCAACTTTTAAGAATCGCACAGTTGATTACGAGGCAATATATCTGTTCTGTGAATTAGCCGGAGAGCTTTATATGAATGAGCAACAGATACAGGATAATGACAGCAGATTGAAAGATGCATATAGAAAAAAAGAGAGACTTTCAGTGGAATCCGGGCAAAGCATGGAATGATCCGCAAAAGGCTGGGCTTAATTGCCCAGCCTTTTCAATAATTTCCCCCAAATTTTTCCTCTCTACTTCGTCTTAAAATTAATATACTCCGTCTTTGCCTTGGAGTAGACGATCTTCTGACCGCTGTATAACCCATAATAGCCGGACAGCAGGTATGCTATCGCCGCGGTTACAAGATAGAAGCAGTTTCCGCTGTAACCGAATAACTCGAAGGCTATCAGTACGGAGGAAATCGGGCAGTTGGTAACGCCGCAGAATACCGCCGTCATGCCAAGTGCTGCCGCAAATGACGGTGACAGGCCAAGCATATATCCGAGGAAACAGCCGGCGGTTGCACCGATATAAAAGGATGGGACGATCTCCCCGCCTTTAAATCCTGCACCCAATGTTACCGCTGTAAGTATCATTTTCAGAAGAAAGGCCTCCGGTCTTACTTCTCCCTCTACTGCCCTTTCTATTACATCGATGCCGGCTCCCATATAATCGGTGGTATGCAGCAGAAGATTGACTGCGATGACAAAAACGGCCGCAACAACGATTCTGACATACGGATTCCGGAAATATGCCCTGAGATATCTGTTGGCCGTATGCAGCATGACACAGAAAAAGGCACTCAGATAAGCACACAGAATGGCAAGAATAACGACTTTCAGACTGTTCTGTACGGTAAACTCCGGTACTTCCTGAATCAGGAAGCTTTCCGGATTGATTCCCATATTGACTGCAAATCTGGACGCAATGATGGCGGACAGGGCACATGGCAGCAATGCGGCATAGTACATGATTCCCACACTTTCTACTTCCATTGCAAATATCGTGGCCGCCATGGGAGTTCCGAACAATGCGGAAAATGCCGCACTCATTCCACACATGACGAGGACGATTCTGTCTTTCTCATCTAAGTGAAGGATTCTTCCAATGGTACTTCCGATACTTCCACCCATCTGGAGTGCTGCGCCTTCCCGCCCCGCCGAACCTCCGCATAAATGCGTCAGCACCGTAGATATAAATATCAGCGGTGCCATTCGGAATGGAATATCTTTTTTCTCTGCATGAACGGTCAGAAAGACCTGATCCGTCCCCTTGTTCTTCTCATAATCACAGACTTTGTATAAGTATATGATTAACATTCCGGCAAACGGCAGAAAGAAAATAGCCCAGAGATGGTTGGTCCGGAATGTTGTGACAAAATTAATGCAATGGCCAAATGCCGTACTGAAAGCACCTGCTGCCACTCCCACAAGAATGGCAATCAGGCTCCATTTGCAAAATACCCCAAGATTCCCCACAATGCTTTTCAACTTCTCCTGTATACTGTCCCGGTTAATCCTTCGTAATCCAAACATTTATTTTTTCTCTCCATTATTTAATCTTCCAGATATTTTTTCAGAAACTTTCCTGTATAAGACTGGTCACACTGTACGATTTCTTCCGGAGTTCCTGTTGCAATCACAGTTCCTCCCCTGTCACCGCCTTCCGGTCCGATATCTATGATATAATCCGCGGTTTTTATAACATCCAGATTATGTTCTATGACGATTACCGTATTTCCGCCGTCCGATAATTTTCTTAAAATCTCGACCAGCTTATGCACATCGGCAAAGTGCAGTCCCGTTGTCGGCTCATCCAGAATATAGATGGTTTTTCCTGTGCTTTTGCGGCTCAATTCCGTTGCCAGTTTTACACGCTGTGCTTCTCCTCCGGATAATGTCGTGGATGGCTGTCCCAGCTTGATATAGGAAAGTCCAACCTCATTTAAAGTCGCTATTTTCCGGTAAATGGACGGTACGTTTTCAAAAAATACCATCGCTTCTTCCACCGTCATGTCCAGTACGTCAAAAATACTTTTTCCCTTGTATTTTACATCCAGGGTTTCCCTGTTGTAACGTTTTCCTCCACATACTTCACACGGAACATAGACATCCGGCAGGAAATGCATCTCTATCTTGATAATACCGTCACCACTGCAGGCTTCACATCTTCCGCCCTTTACATTAAAACTGAAGCGTCCCTTTGTATATCCATGCATTTTCGCATCCTGCGTGGAAGCAAACAAATCACGGATTAAATCAAATACTCCGGTGTAGGTTGCCGGATTGGAGCGCGGTGTTCTTCCGATCGGAGACTGGTCGATGGCGATTACCTTATCGAGCTGATCCATGCCGAGGATTTTTTTGTGTTTTCCGGGTATGACATGTGCCCGGTTGAGGTTCTTTGCCAGACTCTTGTACAATATCTCATTGACCAGGGAGCTTTTTCCGGAACCAGATACTCCGGTCACTACCGTCATAATGCCCAGTGGAAACTTTACATCGATATTTTTCAGGTTATTCTGTGCCGCTCCTTTTACCGTAAGCCATCCGGACGGTTTTCTTCTTGCTTCCGGTACGGGAATCTTTAATTTTCCGCTCAGATATGCCCCGGTTATGGAATCCGGATTGTTCATGACTTCTTCCGGTGTTCCGCAGGCAACGACTTTTCCACCATGCTCACCGGCTCCCGGTCCGATATCCACAAGAAAATCCGCAGCCTTCATGGTGTCCTCATCATGTTCAACGACAATCAGGGTATTTCCGAGATTTTTCAGATGCATCAATGCCCCCAGCAGTTTATCATTATCCCTCTGGTGCAGTCCGATGCTCGGCTCGTCCAGAATATAGGCAACACCCACCAGTCCGGAACCGATCTGGGTTGCCAGACGTATTCTCTGTGCTTCTCCGCCGGATAACGTCGCTGTGGCTCTGGAAAGTGACAGGTATTCGAGGCCCACATCGGCAAGAAATCCTGTTCTTGCCTTTATTTCTTTGAGAATCTGCTCTCCGATGACTTTCTGCATCTCGGATAATTCCATCTGTTCCAGAAATGCTTTCAAATCCAGAATGGACATATTTGTAATCTCATAGATATTTTTATCCGCAACCGTCACGGCAAGGGATTCCGGTTTCAGTCTCTGTCCCTTACACACACGGCATGGGGTAATCTGCATAAATTCTTCGTATTCCTGTTTGCTGGATTCGGATGCCGTCTCCTTGTATCTGCGTTCCACATTTTTAATCAGGCCCTCAAATGCTACATCATAAACACCTTCTCCACGCTGGCCTTTATAGTAAACCTTGACCTCATAACCATGTGTACCATTGATAATGACATCCTGCGCCTTTTCGGATAATTCCTCAAACGGCACGTCCAGGCTGAATTCATATTCCTTTGCCAGTGCTTCAAGAATTGCATGGGTAAAGCTGCCTTCTTTGTTCGAGGACTGCCATCCCATTACGGTAATCGCACCGTCATTCAGGCTGACACTCCGATCCGGTATCATCAAATCAACATCGAATTCCATCTTATATCCGAGTCCGAAACATTCCGGACACGCACCAAACGGATTGTTAAAGGAAAAACTTCTCGGCTGTATCTCGTCTATGCTGATTCCACAGTCCGGGCAGGAAAAGTCCTGGCTGAAATTCATCGGTTCGCCGTCTATCACATCGACAATCATTAATCCATCGGCTATTTTTAATACATTTTCAATCGAATCGCTCAGTCTTTTTTCGATCCCGGGTTTTACCGCCAGACGATCCACGATGATTTCTATGTTATGCTTGATATTTTTATCCAGCGTGATTTCCTCGGTCAGTTCATACATATTTCCATCGATTCTTGCCCGGACATAACCGCTCTTCTTTGCATGATCCAGAACCTTCTCATGGCGGCCCTTTTTCCCGCGCACTACCGGAGCAAGAAGCTGAATCTTTGCTCTTTCCGGCAGCTTCATGATCGCATCCACCATCTGATCCACAGTCTGCTTCTTTATCTCTCTTCCGCATTTCGGACAGTGCGGAATTCCGACTCTCGCATAGAGCAGACGGAAGTAATCATAAATCTCCGTCACGGTTCCGACCGTGGAACGCGGATTCCTGTTGGTTGATTTCTGATCAATGGAAATCGCCGGCGATAAGCCTTCGATGCTCTCCACATCCGGTTTCTCCATCTGTCCCAGGAATTGTCTTGCATAGGATGACAGGGATTCCATGTATCTTCTCTGTCCCTCTGCATAGATCGTGTCAAACGCAAGGGATGACTTTCCGGAGCCGCTCAGTCCCGTTAAAACAACAAATTCATTTCTCGGAATATCTATATCCAGCTTTTTCAGATTATGCTCTGAAGCACCTCTGATTTTTATATACTTCTTTTCACTCATTTTTTTACACCACATTCAATCTTTTAAAATTCATTTTTAATCGATCTTGCAAATAATCCATTCAGGGTTTCCTTCGGATCTTTGTTCTGATACAGCATTTCATAGACTGCCCTGCTGATCGGAAGTTCCACGCCATAATTCTTGGCCAGATTCATCATTGCCCTGACGGTATAATAGCCTTCCGCCAGCTTATCGTACTGTTCGCCCTTGATAAAAAGTTCACCGAATCTCCGGTTATGGCTGAACTGGGAGAACACGGTTGCCTCGTAATCACCCAGATGGCACAGACCATAGGCGGACAGCTCATTTCCGCCCATCGCTTTTATCAGTCTGGATACTTCCCTTGTTCCTCTCGACATCAACGCACCTTTCAGGGAAGATACCCCGAGTCCATCCAGCATACCTGCTGCAATACCGATGACATTCTTCGCTGCCGCACCAACTTCATTTCCAATCAGATCCTGTCCGTAATAAATACGGATCAGATCACTGTTGAAGGTATCCACAAGTTTTTTCTTTACATTTTCATTATTACTGTCTATTACCATACAGTTTGGCACTCCATTGTAGAGTTCCTGTACATGTCCGGGTCCAATCCATACTGCAACTTCATTGGAAAAATCCACACTGTCATTGACAACCTGTGTCAGCCTTCTTCCTGTCGCAATCTCGATTCCCTTCATGCAAAGCACAAAAATCTTATTCTGCAAATCGTATGGCTTTAATTCTTCCAGCAATGCCTGCAGGCCCTGTGAATTAATGGATATTACGATTACTTCCGCATCTTTCACACAGGATAAATCCGTGGAAAGCTTTACCGATTCCGGAAGCGTCAGATAATCGTTCTTCCGCTCTGCCAGGAATCTCTGCATATTCTTTGACTCTGCACGTCCGTACAGTGTCACATCCATTTTAATATAATCAAGATACCATGTAATAAGTGAACCCCATCGTCCACATCCAATAACTGTTACTTTCATAAATTTCCTCTTTCAATTTCTTCTTTCTTTGTGTTTGTTATGCTTTTTCCAGCAGTTTTCTGATTTCCATCATCTTATCCCTTAATTCGGCGGCGGCTTCAAAGTTCAGTTCTGCAGCAGCCTTTTCCATCTCTTTACGGATCTTTTTGATTAATTTCTCCAGTTCTTTCGCACTCATGGATTCCGGATCTTTCTCTATGGTGCTGATCGTCTTTTCTGCCGTCTTTGTAATGCTGATTAAATCCCTGACTGCCTTCTTTATGGTCGTCGGTGTAATTCCGTGTTCCTCATTGTATGCTTGCTGTATCTTTCTTCTTCGCCTGGTTTCCTCTACGGCATCCCGCATGGAATCCGTCATGCCGTCCGCATACATGATGACATGACCTTCCGCATTTCTCGCCGCACGTCCGATTGTCTGAATCAGGGACGTTTTGGAACGCAGGAAGCCTTCTTTGTCCGCATCAAGTATCGCAACCAGCGAAATCTCCGGGATATCCAGTCCTTCCCTTAACAGGTTGATTCCTACGAGAACATCAAAGAGATCCAGTCTCATATTCCGGATAATCTCGGTCCGTTCCAATGTATCAATATCCGAATGAAGATATTTTACCCGGATTCCTGATTCGTTCATATATTCGGTCAAATCTTCTGCCATACGCTTGGTCAGTGTTGTCACCAGCACCTTGTTTTTCTTCGCCGTTTCTTTATGAATCTCTGCGATCAGATCATCGATCTGCCCCTCCACCGGTCGGATCTCCACTTCCGGATCTAACAGGCCGGTCGGCCGTATAATCTGCTCCACTCTCTTTAATTCATGCTCATCTTCATAGACATTCGGAGTCGCAGAAACAAACATCATCTGGTCGATTTTGCTCTCAAACTCTTCAAAATTCAACGGACGGTTGTCTTTCGCCGAAGGCAGACGGAATCCGTAATCCACCAGAGTTGATTTTCTTGACTGGTCACCGGCATACATCCCTCTGACCTGCGGAATAGTGATATGGGACTCGTCTACGATAATCAGAAATTCATCTGGAAAATAATCCAGCAGGGTATGCGGGGTTGCTCCCGGCTCCAGCCCTGCAAGATGTCTGGAATAATTCTCAATTCCGGAACAAAATCCCGTTTCCCGCATCATCTCTATGTCAAAATTCGTTCTCTCGGCGATTCTCTGTGCTTCGAGCAGCTTATCATTGCTCTTGAAATAGCGGACGCGTTCTTCGAGTTCCTTTTCGATTGATTTTGCCGCCCGTTCTATCTTTTCCTGCGGCACTACATAATGGGATGCCGGGAAGATGGCGATATGCTCCAGCCGGCTCTTAATCTCTCCAGTCAGCACATCAACTTCCGTAATCCGGTCGATTTCATCCCCGAAAAATTCGATTCTTACCGCACGATCCTCATAATTGGCAGGAATTACTTCCACCACATCGCCATTTACCCGGAATGTTCCTCGCTTAAAATCCATCTCATTTCTGGTATACTGCATATCGATCAGCTTCTTCAGCACTTCATCCCGGTCTTTTTCCATGCCCGGTCTTAAAGATACGACCATGTCCCTGTAATCCACCGGGTCACCCAGTCCGTAGATGCAGGATACACTGGAAATAATGATGACATCATCTCTTTCTGCCAGTGCCGCCGTGGCGGAAAGCCGCAGCCTGTCTATCTCTTCGTTTATTGCAGAATCTTTCTCGATATAAGTATCCGTGGACGGAACATATGCTTCCGGCTGATAATAATCGTAGTAAGATACAAAATATTCTACGGCATTTTCCGGGAAAAATTCTTTAAATTCACTGTAAAGCTGTGCCGCCAGTGTCTTATTATGCGCTATGATAAGTGTCGGCTTCTGTAATTGCTGTATCACATTCGCCATGGTAAAGGTTTTCCCGGAACCGGTTACTCCCAGCAATGTCTGAAACTGATTTCCTTCTTTAAATCCTTCCACGAGCTCCCGGATTGCCTCCGGCTGGTCACCGGTCGGCTGATAGGGAGCATGTAATCTGAACTCACTCATATTTTGCCTTTCTCCTTATTTCTTCCATCTTTTCCTCATCCGGAAGTGTTTCCTCCGGTCTTGCCAGATAGTAGCCCTGTATATAATCCACACCTGCCTGTTTCATGTAGTCCAGCTCTTCCCTTGTTTCCACACCCTCGGCAATAATATGGATATTATGACGCTTACAGTAATCGATGGTATTTTTCACCATTTCCTGACGGTATGGATCGTTTACGATATTTTCCACAAAGGATTTGTCAATTTTTACATAGGACGGCTGTACTTCAATAATATTAATTTCAGAATTAAATCCCGAGCCGAAATCATCGAGTGCAAATTCGATCTGATCCTTTCCTCCTGCTGCCCGCTTACGTTCCATGTAGATATCATTCATTTCCTCATTTTCCGTCATTTCCACGACAACCCGGTTAAAATACTGTCCAAAATGTTCTTTGCAGAACTGTTCGGATTCTTTGGAAAGAACCGCATTTGGAAATGAATTTATAAATAATTTTTTCCCATTTCCGCCGTTTTTATGAATAAAGTAATCTTCCAGTGTCGTTTCCCAGGTCAGTACCTCAATATCCATGAGTCTTGACTGGGATTTTGCAAGACGGATGACATCGAAAGGTGTTTTTAATTTTTCCATTTTGGGACGCATGAGTGCTTCGTAGGCGAATATTTCGCCGGTATGCACATCCACAATCGGCTGGTATGCCAGTTTCAGCAGTTTATTTTCAATAAATTTGTTTAGTTCTTCATTTCCGCTTACCAATATTTCATCCCGCTGGTATTCCTCCTGTGAAAACTCGGCAATTCTTCCTTTGTTGGAATGTTTTACCGTATACATGGTAAAATCTGCTTTTTTAATCAGTTCATCGTAATTGGATGCATCCTTGCTGTACCAGGCGATTCCGGCTGAGCCGCGCAGCTTTAAATGCTCCCTGTTTGGCAGTATAATAGTCTGCTGCCCCAGTGTCTTATGAAGCTCTCTGATGATCCGGTACAGTTCTTCCCTGCTGTCCCCATCGATATAGGCATAGAATTCATCCCCGGACCGCCTCGAAACGATACCACCCTGCTGTTCCAGCGTTCCAAGACATTTTGCTGCCATACGGATATACATATCCCCGTACTCATGTCCATAGGTATCATTGACATATTTCAGATTATCCAAATCCCACATGACCATGGCACCGGTCTTGCCTTCATTGTCTATCAGCCTTTTCTGTACCTGCCTGCGGAATGCTTTGTTATTCAGAAGTCCGCTCAGGGCATCATGGCTTACCTCATACTCTAATTTCATTTCTCTTGTAATACTCTCGGTTACATCGGAAATTACCATGAGTATTTTCTTTTCTTCGACTTTCGTAGAAAAGGTGATCCACCTCGACTGATCGTTTCGGTCAATCATTTCATAGGTATTATTGTCAATAAAATCATTCACGGGAACACCCTTGTATAATGATGCTTTTGCATAAAACTGCCGCAGCATCTCTTTTAACTCTTCCGCCGACATCAGCAGATAATCTTCTTCTTCCTGTTCCATCTGTAAAATATTACAGCAGGAATAGGTCATGTAGCACAGAGCTTTCTCCTCGTCCAGCTCGATGACTCCGACCTTCAAATTCGCATCTTTGATAATGGATGCCATTCTGGATGCAGAACGTATGATGTCCCGTCCCATTTCTTCTATTGCTTCTGAAAGACTGTCTATCTCAATGATATTTACCCGCCTGATTGCAAGATTTTTCATCGGCTTCATGTTGGATACAGCATGATAGACAGTCATGATCGGCCGTCCAAGATTCCGGCTTCCAAGATAAGATCCAGCAACTGCCACAAGAACTGCCAGAATGGTGACCATGATAATAATATGCTGAAACCTGTTTTCATTCTGAAACAGCCTGTCCTCGTTCTGAATGGCCAGAAGACACCATTGTTCATCTGCAAATGGGGTATTGACATTGTAGACAACAATATCTTTCCGGAACACCAGTTCTCTTCCGTTGCGGAATCCTTCTATTCCTGAGATATTGTCCCACCTGTCATTCTGTGTAAGGCGGATACTTTTCTGCTTCATAATCTCGCTCTTATATTCCGGTCCTGCCGCTGTTACCGGTGTGATCTCCCCGGTTTTTTCATCGCAGATTCCAAGTACATAGGTGCTGCTTTCCTCAAGGGTAAGTTCATTGTATTTTAAAAAAGTATTGATATATTCCATGGATATCTCGATGCCGAGTACGGCGAAAACCTGCCCATCATCTCCGAGCAGCGGAATGGTATACATAATACAGGATAAACCCTGATAATAAGGAAGTGTTCCCACTGTCCAGCATCCATAATCTGTTTCTTCTCCGTAACCATTTTCCCGGTATGCCTCGACCGGTCTGGTAATATAGCTGTTTGCAAGCATATTCTTATCCGCATATGCCTTCCAGTTGACATCCATCGTGATTCCAAGTGTCTTCATAATTGCAGCATTTCCATATTCCCCGTAAATATCTGCATTTGTCCGGGAATAGGACTCTGGATTCAGATCACAAAAATATAGTGTATCATAACCATTTTTGTCATTTTCCTCTAGTGGTACATAAAATATTCCTGTACCTGATGTATTTCCAAGCAGGTTTAACAGTATTTCCGCCCGTTTCACCTGTACTTCATTTTCGCTTCCGGCATCTTTTAAATTTTCCAGTTCTGTTATGGCATCTTCCATGCTTTCATAGTCGGCCCAGCCTGCTACCATCTGGTTTTCGATGGTGTTCTTTCTGGTTTCAACAATATTGTCGATAATATCGATCTTACTTCCGCAGAGCTGGTTTACAATCCCACTGCGTTCAATGACACAGACATACAGCAGAATCAGAATGATACTGACAAGAAAAAGGACGGAAAACAGGCGGAAAAACACGGACTGTTTTTGAAAAGCAATTTTACTCATATTACTACACCCACTATTTCTCCGGATTTAAAATCCGGTTTATCTGATCCACCGTATCCTGATACCATGCCTGATAGGAATCCTCTGTATCATACTGTGCAACAGCATCTTCTTCGGTCATACCCTGTGCGGTCAGTTCAAGAACTGCTGCCCTGTCATTCTTTGCTTTGTCCTTTAAAATGGTATCAAGAACTTCCCTTGCATCATAACTATTGACAAAAGACGGAAGTGTATAGGTTGTACTCTGATTCATTTTCTCAATGGATATCGTCAGTGTATCAAGTACTTTATCCGACACTTTGATATTTTCTTTTTCTACAATATTACGGATATAACCCGCATGGCAGCCTTCCTTTGTTACCGGAAGATAGGAGGATTCCACGGCAAAGCTGACATTTTTTTCACTCTCGGTAAACCATTTCAGGAATTCCGCACTGGCTTTCTCTTTCTTTTCATCGGAATGAATCATCGCCATGCCTGCTCCCTGCTGGATCACATAAGACTCTTTTCCTTCAAAATCAGGTACGGGAAGAACCATACATTCTATCTGTGTTCCGGTGTCTTCAGCATCATAATATACTTCATCCGGGAAATAGGGTGCACTGGAGGTCGAGCCGACATAGGCAATGATATCGCCGATTTTCAGATCGTCGCTGGCATATCTGCCTTCTTTCCTGTAATAACCGCTGATATACGGCACATAATAATTATCCCAGAGCTTACGCATGACGTCTTTATCCATCTGAAAATCCAATGTCCCGTCTTTTACCCGGAAAATATCGTTTCCAAGTTCCAGTGAACCAAGCAGCATATAATTTGCCATAACATCTCTTCCAAACATTGCTTTTCCGCCGGACCAGTCATAATAAAGCTCTGCCGTTTCGGCAAGTCCTTCCCAGGTTGAAAGCTTTGATATATCTATATTGCACGCGGCTGCAAACTCATCCCACTTTGTCTTGTTTACCATCATAACCTCTGTTGCCTTTGCAATCGGAAACAACTTCAGGCTCTTCGCACTGTCAAATCTTCCCTCCTCGATATAGGCATCCACATATCCTGACAATTCTTCCTTTGAAAAATACTGGTCCATATCAACCAACAATCCTTTTGCATCAATAGTTTCCGCCATATCGACATAAGCAGAAAACAAATCCGGAAGTGCTTTTGCCCCCACTTTCTTATCTGCGGACGCATTGATCTGTTCGGAAAGATTGCTGATGGAGTCCATCGCCACTACATTGACCGTAATTCCTTTCTTGATTCCTTCCGTTTCGTTAAACCTCTCAACCATGCGGTCAAATGCTGCTTTCTGTGAGCCGCTGTAATAATGCCATATCGTAATTGATGTCTTTTCTTCTTTATGGGAACTCTTCTTTGCATTGTCACATGCTACACACATAATGCAGCTTAATAGAATCAATATTCCCGCTAATACTCTTCTCTTCATTCTGTGCTTTGCCTTTCCTCTGCCCTGCCATTTCTATTCGCAATTTTGTTCTTATGATATCACAAAAAGTAACAGAACACAATAACTGTCGCACTTATGTTTTGCATATTTCGACATTTCCTTTAAAGCAGGAAAGACTGCCGGCCCCATGGTCTGCAGTCTTTCTCTTTTTTTAAAACATTTTTATTTTTCTGTCATAAGGCCATACAATGCATCCACGCATCCGTCAATGCCCAGTTTCGCACTGTCCAGAACCAGGTCATAATCCCTGAAATTATCCCATTTCCGTTCCGTATTTGCCTTATAATAATTGGCTCTCTTTTTGTCATACTTGCGTCTGACCACATCAGCCTGCACCGGTGCAATCCCGTAATCATGCAGGATTCTTTCCTTCTTCTGCTCATCACTGGAGCAATGGATAAAGACATTTACCACATTTGGATATTCTTTTAATGCTTCACTGGCACAGTGTCCGACAAATATTGCCGGCTGTGCGGCTGCAAATCTGCGGATCACTTTCTGCTCTTCCACATATATATGTCCTTCTCCCGGCAGCATATCCGGATTTGCCGAAACTGCCTGTGACATCAGATATACGGAATATAACAGGCTGTTTGTAACGGTTTCCTCACAATGTTCGATGCTCTCGATCGAAATATGCCTTTCTTTTGACACTTCTTCGAGAATCTCCCTGCCAAAGCAGGGAATCCCCAGTTTTTCGGAAAGCCGGCGGCCTATCTCTGTACCGCCGCTTCCGTATTCTCTCTCTATTGTAAGATATCTGTATTTCATCTTCTGCACTCCTTTCTTATGATGCCTGGTCAAACTGGCTGTTATAAAGAGACGCATAGAAGCCGTCTTTTTCCATCAGTTCTTCATGATTCCCACTCTCTATAATATCTCCATCCTTTAACACGAGGATTAAATCCGCATTTTTTATCGTAGATAATCTGTGTGCAATGACAAATGAGGTTCTGTTTTCCATCAGTTTATCCATCGCAGACTGTATCTGCTGCTCTGTTCTTGTATCTACGGAAGAGGTTGCTTCATCCAGGATTAACATCGGCTTATCCGCTATCATGGCTCTTGCAATCGTGAGCTGCTGCTTCTGTCCCTGTGATAAATTGACCTGGTCATTTAATACGGTGTCATAGCCCTGCGGCAGGGTACGGATAAAATGATCGAGTCCTACTGCTTTGCATGCATTTTTCACTTTTTCATCCGGTACACCATCTGCACAGTAAACAAGGTTTTCCCGGATTGTACCTTCAAAAAGCCAGGTATCCTGCAATACCATACAGAACTGGTCATGTACGGTTTCCCGCTTCATTTCGCTGGTGGACACTCCGTCAATGCTGATCTTTCCACCCTGAATCTCATGAAAACGCATGAGCAGATTGACCAGTGTTGATTTTCCGGCACCTGTCGGTCCTACGATTGCGACCTTCTGTCCCGGCTTTGCCATTGCACTGAAATCGTGAATAATGGTTCTGTCCGTTCCTTCATAGCCGAATTTTACATGTTCAAAAGCAACTTCCCCTCTGATTTTTCCGAGGTTTTCAATCTTGCCGTCTTCGTTTTCCATCTCTTCTGCCTCAAGAAAGTCGAATACACGTTCTCCGGCAGCTGCTGCGGACTGCATGGTCTGTACTGCCTGTGCAATCTGTGCAAGCGGCTGGGTAAAGTAACGTACATACATCATAAATGCCACAATGACACCAAAGCTGATTTTTCCGTTCAATGCCATAGCACCGCCTACCACACACACTGCCACATAACCGAGATTTCCGATAAAGCCCATGACAGGCATCATCATTCCGGACAGGCACTGTGCACGGAATCCGCTTTCCTGAAGATTTGTATTCATCTCATCAAAGATTTTCTGTGCATTATGTTCGCCATTGTATGCTTTTACCACCGTATGTCCGGTATAAATCTCTTCAATATGGCCGTTGATTTCACCCAGATGCTTCTGCTGTCTGCGGAAATACTTCTGGCTCTTTCCCATGATGGCAAACATGATGATAAATCCAATCAGGCTCGCTCCCACTGCCGTCAGTGTCATCCACCGGTCTGTGACAAGCATCATAATAAAGCTTCCGGCAAATAAGATGAGTGCTGATATGAGGTTTCCGATACTCTGGTTTAAGGACTGTCCGATGGTATCCACATCATTGGTAACGCGGGATAATACATCTCCGGTTGTTGTCCGGTTGTAAAACCACATCGGCAGACGGTTGATTTTTTCCGAAATGTCGGAACGCATCTGTTTTGACACTTTCTGGGTAATCGTTGCCATGATGATTCCCTGAATGGCAGATAACACATAGCTGCAGGCATATAAGATTACCAGCACGATTCCGATATGAAATACCTTATCCATGTCAATCGCAGGTTTTATAAGCTGATAAACAGAATCTGGCAGTTTATCAAATACTGCTAACATGGAATCTGTGTCATCTCCTGCTTCTGCCATGAGGTTTGTCATCTCTAACTGTTCCGCACCTGTGATCACGGTCTTATCCACCGTAATATCGGTATACAGTGCTTTTTTCACAGCATCCGGCAATTTTTGTACGGCTTCGCTCTTCTGTGTGTCATCTGCTCCATCGAGTGAAGCAAAAATTTCCATGGTCATTCTCTGGTCTTCAAAGGAAATCACCTGCCCGTTTACCTCAATCTCCATCTGCATATTCTCTGTATCGGAAAGATTTCCTGCAATTTCCGTTATGACCGTCTGCATATTTGCCGCAATATTCTCTGACATCGCCGTAGATATTTCCTGCAATTTATCCGTATCCGGAGAAATACCGGAAGTAACGGCATCCGTCATATCGGATAATTTATCCGGTCCTACCAGGGTGCAGACAGTTCCTGCTGCCGCACAGACAAGGGCAATCACCAGAATAACCAGATATTTTCTGCAATATCCGAGCAATTTTTTCCATGTGCCGACCAGATCCTTCGGTTTTTCCTGTTTTCTATTTCTCATTACGCAAGTTCCTCCTTTGAAAGCTGTGACAATGCGATCTTCTGGTAAACATCACAATCCCGCATTAAGTCTTCGTGTCGTCCCATGCCTGCAATCTTTCCATCCTCCAAAACGATGATCTTATCCGCATCCCGGATCGTGCCGATTCGCTGTGCCACAATGATTCTGGTGATATCTTTGCACTTCTCATCCAGTGTTTTCCGGAGCACTTTGTCCGTCCGGTAATCCAGTGCCGAGAAGGAATCATCAAAAATGAGGATTTCCGGTTTTCTTGCGATGGCTCTTGCAATGGAGAGTCTCTGCTTCTGTCCGCCGGAGAAATTAGAACCATTCTGTGCCACATAGGCATCCTTTCCGTCTTCCAGTGATTTTATAAATTCCTCTGCCTGTGCGATGTTTAAAGCCTCATCGATCTCTTCGTCCGAAGGATCTGCTTTTCCGTTTTCCCCATAGGCAATATTGGAACGGATATTTCCAGTAAATAAAGTTGCTTTCTGTGAAATATATCCGATTTTATTTCTCAGTTCTTCCTGTTTATATTCCTTAACATTTCTTCCGTCTACCATCACTTCCCCCTGTGTTGCATCATAAAAACGCGGAATCAGGTTGATAACGGTACTCTTACCGCAGCCGGTTGAACCGATGAGTGCCACGGTTTCACCTTTCTTTGCCGTAAAGCTGATATTTTCAAGGACACATTCCTCTGCGTCCGGATATCGGAAAGATACATTGGAAAATTCGATTTCGCCTGTCTTTCCTGCTTTTCCTTCACTCTCTGTACCATCGAGGATGGACGGTTTTGTGTCAAGCACTTCACAGATACGGTTTGCTGCTACGGATGCTCTCGGCAGAATCATAAAGATCATGACTAACATCATAAATGCCATAACTACCTGGATGGCATACTGAGAAAATACCATCATATCAGAAAATAATGAAATCTTTCCTGACATTCCCGCATCGTTAATCAGTATTGCACCAATCCAGTAAATCGCAAGCATCAGCCCGCTCATGACAAGCTGGATGCTCGGCATCATAAATGCCATGGTTCTCTGTGCAAAAAGGTTCGTGCCTGTGAGTGCCTCATTTGCATTCTCAAATTTTTCTTCCTGATAACTTTCCGCATTGTAAGCCCTTACAACGGAAAGTCCTGTAAGATTTTCCCTGGTTACACGGTTTAAATCATCCGTTAAGGACTGTATCTTTTTAAACTTTGGTGTTACAAGCACCAGACAGACTCCGACCACGATAAGCAGTATAACAACCGCTGCCGCCGTTGTCAGTGTCCACTGCCACTGTTTATCTGCAATCTTTAAAATTGCCCACACAGCCATAATCGGTGCTTTTACCAGCATCTGCAGTCCCATTACAAGCAGCATCTGAATCTGTGTCACGTCATTGGTGGAACGTGTAATCAGACTCGCCGTTGAAAAATGTCCAATTTCTTCCATTGAAAATGACTGCACCTTCGCAAATAATTTTCCTCTTAACACTGCGGCAAATCCTGTTGCAATCTTCGCTGCACAGACTGCCGTAAGCACTGCCGCCAGAAGGCTTCCCAATGCACACAGAAGCATCTTGCCGCCCGCAGTCAGCATCTCACTCATTGTACTTCCATCCGTCTGCACCATCCTTGTGATATCCGCCATATAATCCGGCATTGTCAAATCCAGCCAGACCTGCAGAACGATAAAAACCATCACCAGGGCAATCAAAGCCCATTCCTGCGACCTTAAATTCTTAAATATCTTTATCAATTTATGTTACTCCTTTCTGATTCAAAATTTTTTAGTTAATTGCGAAACTCATAATTTATCTTTATTGTATATGCAAATTAAACAA